>Ga0187857_10000920_pt1 | contig 33701 bp, 30 predicted proteins | sample June2016WEW_8_10_FD_132984 | JGI IMG/M metagenome (GOLD analysis project Ga0187857, IMG submission 132984) | Peatland microbial communities from SPRUCE experiment site at the Marcell Experimental Forest, Minnesota, USA - June2016WEW_8_100 | ecosystem: Environmental > Terrestrial > Soil >... | reverse complement strand
TTCACAACGCCCGACTGGAGCGCGAAAGTTGCGCCTGTCCCTTACGCCCAGATGGGCGACCCGCAGAGCCTGAACCTATATGCTTATGTGCGGAACAACCCATTAATCCATGTGGATGCGGATGGGCATGGGGGCCTTAACTGCAGTGGCAATAATGCGGGAGGGATAGGGTGTCTATGGCGAGCCGCATTGGATGCCGCACACGGAATTGATAGCCAAGTATTAAGAGATGTCTTGAGCTACTTTGGGGGATCTACCCAACAGCAGCAAAGTGCCTCGAGTCCAGCGTCTTCTGGGCATATCAACAATCATGCATTTGCAAATTATATGGACGCCAACGCGCTTTCTCATGCTGACGGTCATTGTGCCAGGTATTGCCGAAAGGGAATGGAGGCGGGCGGGCTTAACACGAATGGCCGTCCCAATGACGCAAAGAACTATGGACCGTTTTTATTGAAGCATGGGTACCACATAGTTACAATCACAAACTATTTTGGTAATCAACAAGTGGGGGATATCGCCGTATTCCAACAAGCTCCAGGCCACTCGGAATCCGGTCACATCGAGATGTGGGATGGACATCGATGGATATCTGATTTTAAGCAAAGGAATTTTTCGCCATACAACGGACTTGGCCCGTCTGATCTCAATTTCAAAATCTACCGGCAAGACAATCAGTAAGAAGCCGAACAAAGAAAGGATTACGTGATGTTCCGTCATTTTTTGAGTGCAGGAGTAATTCTAGCTGCCAGCCTGCATGGGGTTACTCAATCGCGGCCCCCGATGGTAGCCCCTCTGTTTCCAATCAGCTATGATCCGCAACGTGTTCACTTCGAGCCTGCGCCCCCTTCTATCGGTCAGTTTTGCGGTGATCTCAGAGGTCGTAAGTTGTGGGTTTATGCGTCATGGAGCAGCGGAGAAACGAAATATTTCATCGTCTCGGGCTATCTTGTAAGTCATCCCGACGGGCCTGGCCCAGGCAGCATCGAGCCTGATCCTACAGGGATTGCTGTGGCGCTTCAGGGATCGAAATGCACAACAGATGCTGCGGACTGGGTTATGTCTGGCCAAGTTGATTCAGCTCAGAAGGCAAAACTATCAGAAGCTGCTTTGGAAATACTTCCAGGGTACGGAGCGCCAAGCGTCTGTGATAAATACGGCACATGCCATTATGTCGTTCGTTCCCGTCAGACGGAGGCGGTTTTAGAAGGGCTGGCATCGGATGCCTTGAAGAGGTTTAGCAAGGCGTTCGGAGGAAAGGAGGCTTTTCTGAGTGCGTTTCAGCAAACTGTTCGTCATCCTGACCTTCTCGAGCCTGTGCTCCGCAGCCGCCTTGATGAGTATCGCAAGAAGTAACAGGTTGGCTGTGCCTCGCCAAAACTCCCCCCGGGCGTATTAGTGGCATGATTCTGAGCCAGGAGACTATTTTGGATGGAGAATATGATTGAAAGATGTGTGTTTGGTTACCGTGAATCATCGCAAGGGCAGTGCCAAGTGGATGGAGAAGGTTTGGTGGACACACCACTCCCGCAGTTCATCTTCAACCTTGAGGAGATATCTTCGCGGTAGCAATTCAGGCGGCCAGGTCATGCGATGCTGCCCTCCGCTTGTAATGCTGTTCCGCTACCGCTGATGAACTGGGCGAACTATAACTCGGCCAACAACCAGATCACCACGGCCACGGCGGGCACATACGTCTACGACGCCAGCGGCAACACACTCAACGACGGCAACAACGAGTATTGGTACGACGCCGAGGGGCAACTTTGCGCGGTGCAAAGCCTGGCTATCCCCGGCCTGCCCATCACGCAATACGTCTATGACGCCGAGGGAGCGCGCATCGGCAAAGGCACGCTGAGCGCCGCGCCGCCGAATTCCACCCCTCTCTGCGCTGCGCCGCTGAGTTCAGGGTTTACACTATCTGCGAGGTATCTGGTGGACCAGGGCGGCGATCAAGTGACAGAGCTGAGCGAGCAGGGAATGCCGACTCCGGCGACAGAGAATTGGAAGCACTCCAACGTCTTTTCCGCCGCCCGCCTCACCGCAACTTATGACTACAACGGCGGCAATGGCGGCCTGCACTACGAGCTGGCCGACCCGCTGGGCACCAAGCGCGTGCAAGCCAACATCTACGGCCAGATCGAAATGAGCTGGGTCAGTTTGCCCTTCGGCGATGCACTGACTCCCATCCTTCCGCTAAACCCACCCTCCACCGCCGACGACGCCACCGAGCATCACTTCACGCAGAAGGAGCGCGACAACGAGTCCAACAACGACTACTTCTTCGCCCGCTACTACAACAGCGCGATTGGACGCTTCACAACGCCCGACTGGAGCGCGAAGGTTGTGCCCGTGCCGTATGCGCAGATGAGCGACCCACAGAGCCTAAATCTGTATATCTATGTGAGGAACAATCCACTTATACGAGTGGATGCGGATGGACATTGTTGCGAAGCAGTGAAAAACTTTCTGTATGGAATCGATGATGTGTCACTCTTTCCACTAGAGCAAGCTTTCAATCATCCAATCGATACAGTACGGGCAATGGTGATCCATGGGATGGACCCATTATCCGATGTCGAAGATGTGTTGAATGCAGCCAGCGTCGTGGATTCAGCCTTACACGGAGACGCTAGATCAATCGGTAAAATCTTTGGCACTGGTCTTACGGCCTTTGTTGGTGGAGAGCTAGCGGAAGAGATTACTCCAGTAGCCGGTGTAGGAGCCGAAGCCGGAGAACTGGAATCCGAAGCTGGAGCTGCAGCAAACGGGGTCAAAAGTGGGGGCCTAAAGACTCCTAGAAGCTACTTCGGTAACAAAACAGCAGGTGAGGCAAATTCTGCTCTTACCAAGAAGTACGGAGGCGCAAAGAGCAGTCGGCCAGGAGCAGATACACATTTCGATCCAAAGAGTGGTCGTTCTTATAATGTCCATACAGACAAATCTCACGGGTCGCCGCACGTTGATATCAGAAAACGTGGACCTTTCCCAGATCGAAAAATTCCGCTCAAGCCATAAGGAGAATGACCATTGACACACAAATTCGATGAGATCGATCATGCGGGCTTGGATTTTCTTGCAAACCAGGAATTCGTGGAATATGAGGGAATGGTGTTCCGAAAAAGTGTTTTTAACAAGGAGGCAATAGATACATCATTGGCAGTGGGGCAATCAAAATCCTCGATCCAACTCAGTTTGAATCACGAGAGTTTGGTTACTTATGGAGGGAGTGTTCCGCAGCAAAGGGCGTTTGCCGAAATAATCCAGGCGAACTGGCTTGAGCGTCTATCAAGTCAATTTCCTCAGCTTTACCCATGGGTTGTTGTGGAAACATCTCCGTTAGAGGTAATTCTCTCCTTTCGCGTAATAGTCCGCTGAATTTATGTTTCGCCTAAATTCCATCCGGGATGACAAGGACCTGTTTTATGACGACCCGCGGATGGCGCAAGTAGGTGGGTGGTGCAGTTCCGGCTAACTAATACCGGGTGCTCAAGGCCCGGAATTTCGGTCCTGGGAACCGCGAACTTCAAATGGCCTAATTGAATGAGTTATGGTCTCGGTTATGGGCACGTGGGGCTTCAGGTACGACGCTGTGGACCGTCTGACTTCAGCCGCAGCGGGCTCGAACGCCCCCACCGCCTTCCGCAGCCAGAGCGACGCCTGGAGCTACGACCGGGGTCCCCAGCGAATGATCTTTGTTCGATGGGGTGGAGGACTCCTACGGCAACCGCACCGCGCAGACCTTCTCGAACTCGGTTGTCTCCAACTGGGTGAACTATAACCCGGCAAACAACCGCATCACCACGGCAACCTCCACCGTCACCGGCTACGTCTACGATGGGGTCCCCGTTGACAGGTCTTCGTCAATGGGGTGGGACGCCAGCGGCAACACGCTCTACGACGGCAACAACGAGTATTGGTACGATGGGGTCCCCGTTAACAGGTCTTCGTTAACGGGGCGGGACGCCGAGGGGCAGCTTTGCGCGGTGCAGAGTCAGGCTCTCCCCGGCCTGCCCATCACGCAATACGTCTATGACGCGGAGGGGGCGCGCATCGCCAAGGGCACACTCAGCGCCGCGCCGTCGAATTCAACCTCTCTCTGCGCGCCGCCCCTCAGCACCGGGTTTACACTATCTGCGAGGTATCTGGTGGACCAGGGCGGCGAGCAGGTTACGGAGCTGAGTGAGCAGGGCGGCGAGCTCTGGAAGCATTCCAACGTCTTTTCTGCCGCCCGCCTGACAGCGACCTACGACACCACCGGCCTCCACTTTGAGTTGGCCGACCCGCTCGGCACCAAGCGCGTGCAAGCCAACATCTACGGCCAGATCGAGATGAGCTGGGCCAGCCTACCCTTCGGCGACGCCCTGACTCCCATCCTCCCGCCCAACCCGCCCTCCACCGCCGACGACGCCACCGAGCACCACTTCACGCAGAAGGAGCGCGACAACGAATCCAACAACGACTACTTCCTCGCCCGCTACTACAACAGCGCGATAGGCCGTTTCACTACGCCCGACTGGAGCGCGAAGGTTGTGCCAGTGCCTTACGCCAAACTTGACAATCCGCAGACGCTCAATCTTTACGCCTATGTTGGAAATAATCCGCTCGTTAGGATAGACCTAGATGGACATTACCAATGTGTCGAGGTGGGTAAGGACCAGAAAGGAATGTGCGATGCTTTTCAAAGAGCTCTGAACATTGCAAAGAACAATGGAACTGGGGATACGGTTGCCGCTGCTTGGGCATATGGAGATGCAAATAAGGCAAACGGAATCACTGTGCGCTTTAGCGAGTCTACAAATAAGGCAGAAGGCGGGGACGTATCCTTCGATAAGTTGGACGGAAAAGCAACTGGAGGCCTGACCGTTACGTTTTCGGCTAAACAGATGGACCGAATTCAAGCAGCAAGGGATAACAATCAAAGGGACGTAGCCAATAACATCTTTGCCTCACAAATAATCCATGAAGGGAGCCATGTGTTGGATGAAAAGGCACTCATCAATAGTGGATACAATGCCAGCTTCAATATTTCGCACAGAGAGTCGGAGCAGAGGGCATATGGATTGCAATCCCAATTTCTAGAAAAGCTCTACCCGGGAAATCTTAAATCGGCCCAATGGAACTCTCGCGATAATATCAATCATTGGATTGATGTAACGCATCATGATAGTTATCCAAACCCAGATTCGCCTTTACTTTCACAAGGGAGTATCCCATAATGATTTACACACGGCATTGGAAACCTACTCTATTTGCGTTCGCGTGCCTATTAACCTGGTGCTGTGCCATTTCATCGTGTTTTGCGCAACCGGCCAGGGCTTTGTGCGACCAATGGTGCGTAGCTCATCCGGGAGCGTGCCATTTGGTACGCGCGGATGCATATCTTGTTCACTGGAGGTCATCCGACGAGCTATGCTGGGATGCGTTCATAGCCGATGCGAAATGCCTTCCTTACCGGGACAAGCCAGTGAGAGGCATTGCGGAACTTAAGGCAGCCGCAGCAGACCCCGGTGTTTCTCAGAATGATCTGCGGGAATACCGTGTTGAAATCGCTGAGTCAACGATGAATCTCGGTCATAAGTTGATACGTAACAATGAACTCGTAGAAGGTGGACGACTGCTGGATGAGGCAGCGGAAGAATTTAGAGCAGAGCTCGCAATTAAAGCTCATTCGGAGCTGGAAAAATATCAAAATCATCGCATTGTTGTTGGTCTGTTGCGATGTGGCCATCCACTGGATGCACTTGCTGCTACGTCGTCCATTGACTCTGCGGATCAAGATCGGTTGTATCTGAAAGCCGTTGCCCTGATGCAACTCGGAGAAAGAAAACTCGCTGCAAAGGTGTATGAGCAGTGGATTCAAGCAGGTTGCAAATCGGATTTTGATCTTGTCTTTAATGACGATAAAGAACTGCTTTGGGAGAACCTTGGTGGGCATATTGGAAGCCCACCGTGCGCATCCCTGCCTGTCGAGGTTCGCTCCGCACTCGAAGCTCTCAAGGGTGAGTTCGGGCATCCGAGTAATTTGCCAGCGCATAATAGCCTTCTTACATTGGTGCCGCTTTTTGGCAGAGATACAGCCCCCGAAAATGAGGAATGGAGTGACCCTTCGTGCCGTGTACCGGAGACCACGCCTGGCGTAAATAGGCCGCTCGGAGACTCACTGCTCCACGAGTCGGGTCATGTAGTCGATCCGCCGAAGCCGCAGTGAGCTGGTGTTGTGCAGCAAATCGCAAGCCGCCTCTCGGGGCGGCTTGTTGGTGTCTGGGGCGTCGGTCAGGCTTCTTGCTGGACATGGGCAGCAAGGCACGGTGCATGCTACGGGAATTAGAAGAAACGGCTTGCCCAAGGTCTCCATGCCGTCAACCAGCGCGGCGAGTTATACTGCGGCTACGAACCAGGTCAGCAGCAGCAGCCAGAATAACGGCGCTGGTTTTCTCTACGATGCGGCGGGCGACGTGACCTACGACGGCAACAACGAGTATTGGTACGATGGGGTCCCCGTTAATAGGTCTTCGTTAACGGGGCGGGACGCCGAGGGACAGCTCTGCGCGGTGCAGAGTCCGGGGTCCCCACGGATTCGGGGTCCTCTGTGAGCGATTGTTGCTCACTGGGGTGAAGGGACAGGTCCTCGTCCGTGGAGTGGAGAGCCTGCCCTTCGGCGACGGCCCGACCACCGTCAGTCTGCCCGGCTATCTCCCCTGCGCCTCCGGCATCACCGTGCAGGACCGACCCAGATCCACCCACCAGACCCCTTTAGTGTCAATCTGCAGAGGGTACTTTGGGGGGATTTTCAACTTCTGCATTTGCAACATAGTGATAAATATAGACTTATATGGCGATATGAATCCCTCCCTCCCGCCATAAATTATCTAGAATCAATAATTAATCGAAGACATGCATCATGGTTGTCACAGAAAATCGGGCCCTTCATTTCCATACCAGTCTCTCAGTTCAACTGGTATAGAAATTAGCCGGGCAATCCGGTGATTTCGATAAAGGCATTCTCAGGGACAAGCAATTGATCTCAGCGCTCTCCCGCCCGCGTCTGCTTCGCCACAAGATGATTTGGCCGCCCCAGCAAGACTTCAGAGGGCAGGTACCGGCGCCGCTCGCCACAGAGGGGGCAAATAACCACAAGTGGCTGAAAAGGAAACTCATTCACCCCAGCAGGAATATCGCGCCGGCACCGCTTGCACTCGACAACGAACAGTTTCCTTTCCTGGATTCCAAAAGCCATAGCAGAATCACTATAGGCGAAAATTAGGCGAATGTCTACTATGGAAATCCTCCATTTCGTCTGGGGGCCTAGCAGGTCAGTCCAGAACGCAGAGATGATTACGTCGGTTGTCGTAACGCGAACGATTCAATAGAGTTATCGCGCTAATCACTATGCGGCTCGTTTGGCGCTCACCAGGGCGCGAATGAACTCCGGCGTGGTTCCGCAGCATCCGCCTATAAATGCCGCGCCCGCGTCACGCAGGGCCGCGTAATGCGATGCGAAGAACTCTGCCGACGTGCTGTAACGGATGGCTGTCCCCTCCATCGTGGGCAGGCCTGCGTTCGGCTTTATCCAGATGGGAAGATCACATGCCGCGCGCAGCCGCCGGCAGATGGGCACAACCTGCTCCACGCCAACACCGCAATTTGCGCCGACCGCGTCTGCTCCCGCCTCTACCATTGCCTCGGCCACAGATTCGGGCGTCGCGCCCATCATGGTGCGGTCCTTGTTCTTGCCGGTGTCGAAGGCGAAGGAAGCGATGACCGGCAACCCAGTGCGCCGTGCCGCTTTCACTGCCAGGCGTGCCTCCTCGATGTCGCTCATGGTTTCTAGCAGTAACGCATCCGCGCCCGCCGCGGCGAGAGATCGAGCCTGAACGATGTATGCCGCGGTAACCTGCTCGCTATCGATATCGCCCGAGAGCAGCAGCTTGCCCGTTGGCCCTATGGAGGCAAAAACCAGCGCTTCGCCTGCCGCGTGACGTGAGAGCGCAACTCCTGCGCGATTGATTGCGTCCAGATCGTCTTCAGCGCAGCCGTGCATGGCAATGGCGTTAGCGCGAAAGGTGTTGGTGAGAATAACCTGGCTGCCTGCCTCCACATAGGCGCGCGCTACGGCTTCCACGCGTTCAGGATGGGTCAGGTTCCAGGTGTCCGGCATCGTGCCAGGTGACAGGCCGCGCGCCTGCAACTCCGTTCCCCAGGCGCCATCGGTGATCAATAGGCCATCCGCCAGCCACTCGCTCAAACGGCTCATGCTAGCCCCCGTTTGCGCACCTGTAACGGCAAATCATTCTTGCATCCCTCGATCGCGGTTTCATTCGGTCTGCGCAGACCCGGCATACGAATCTCCGTTGCTCCACAGCGCCAGTATATCGCCGGTTATTCCTCAGTGCATCGATAGCGAGGCGGCTGATGCCCCCTTGGGCTGATCGACGTGAATAAACATGGTGAGAACGGCGGCCGAGTAGTAGAGGACACCGTAGACCACGACCACGCCGGCGATTCCCCAGAAGGGAAGAATCAGCGCGGCCAGCACGGGGCCGCCGAAGTTGGCCAGGCCGCCACCCAGGTTTTGCACCGAGACTGCCGCTCCCTTGTGCTCCGGCTCCATCATGGGGAAGATAGCGCCCATGGGCACAAACGACGTAACGGTAAAAGCGAACAGCAGCGCGGCTATCGTGGCCGCTAGCGTGTTGTGCGGGAAATGGAGCGGCAACCAGTAAAACAGCAGTGACGCCGTGCCGCAGCCCACAAAACCAAACCAACGCATCTGGCGCATCCACCCGATCCTGTCGCCGATTAGGCCCCAAACCACATTAGTGACGGGCTGGACGAGAAAGAATGTTCCCCAGATGCGCGCCCACTCCGGTACGCTGAAGCCAATTTGCGCCGAGGTGTAAAACAGCGGCATGATCACCGGGAATCCGAAGAGCGAAAGATTACAAATGACGCGCGTTATCAGCGCCAGCGCGATGTTACGGTTGTGGAAGATCAGCGTAACGCACTTGCTGATCTCCTCGAATTTGCTGGTTTCGCCGCGTTGAAGATCGATGCGAGGCGCAGTCGGAACGCCACCAGTAAAAAAGAGAATCAACAGCCCGCCGGCCAGCACCCAGGCCATCGACATCCACAAGGTACCCATGTAGCCGATCCAGGGAATGGTGAAGCTGGGCAGGTAGGAGCCGACAATGCCATAGCCGATGGTAAACATGCTCCATGTCCAGCCGATGGCCGAGGCCAGTTCGTGGGGCCGGCTCTTCTGCACTACCCAGACAAAAAATCCGTAGAAAAACATCGGATAGGCAAAGCCGCGGATGCCATAGAAGAGCAGCGTCAAAGGCAGGTTGGGGTGGGTGAGGCCCAGCCAGAGAAAGAGCACATGGAAGACCAGCCACCAGACGACGCCGATGAGCATGATGCGGCGCGGCGTAAAGACCTCGGCCAGCACACCGGAGAGCCAACTGGAGAGCGCGGCGGTAGCGCCGTAGACGGTGAATACCAGCGCGGCATCGGCTGCGCTGAAGCCCAGGTTGACAAGGTACTTCGACAGGAAGGCCTGCTCGATGCCATCGCCTGTCATACAGAAGACGATGGCGATGAAGCCGCCCAGTAAAGCCAGGGGCATGCCCAGGATAAAGCGATCGTGCCGGACAGTTTTGACTGCCGGATCTTCGAGGCTGAGAGGTTTCACTGGGCGGATTCCTCGACGACAATCTGCAGCTTGATGTCGGCGGGGCGGCCTTCAGCTGCCCGTTCGAAGGCGGCAATGCTCTGCTCAAAGGGAAAGCTGGCGGAGATGAGTGGCTTTAGGTCAACCTTGCCCGAAGCCAGCAACGCCACGGCCTTGGAGTAGACATTGGCATAGCGGAAGATGGTCTCGATGCGCGCTTCTTTGGCCTGTGCAGCCACTACGTCAAAAGAAACCGCGCCGGGCGGCATGCCCACCAGAACCATCGTTCCCGCTGGAGCCAGAAGGTCGAAGATATTTTCGTAGGCATGGGGACTGCCGCTGGCCTCGAAGACTACGTCCGCGCCCCAGCCGCCTGTCATCTCAGCCACGCGCGCAACCAGCGATCCGCCGCGGATATCGAAGGGATGAATGCCTGGATACTTTCCGGCGATGGCCAGCTTCTCCGCGGATAAGTCGGAGATAACCACCTGGCCCGCGCCTGCGGCCAAAGCCGAAAGCGCCACCATGATGCCGATCGGCCCGGCGCCGATGACCACCGCCGTGGCGCCCGGCTTGATGCCGGCCTTGGTGGCAGCGTGCAAGCCTACGGCGAAAGGCTCAACCATGGCGCCCTCTGCAAGCGAGACCTGCGCGGGCAGTTTGAATGTAAAGGCGGCCGGATGGATTACCTCGCTGGTCAGGCAGCCGTGAATCGGCGGTGTAGCCCAAAATCGCACTGCTGGATCCAGGTTGTAGTGGCCCTCCAGGCTCGCACGCGATGCCATATCGGGAATGCCTGGCTCCATGCACACCCGGTCACCGGGCGCAAGTTCCCGAACTTCGTTCCCCACGGCGGCCACCACGCCAGCAGCTTCGTGGCCCAGCACCATCGGCTCTTTCACCACGAAGGGACCTATGCTGCCGTGCTTGTAATAATGCACATCGCTGCCGCAGATGCCGACTCGCGCAATGCGGATGCGCACATCTCGCGTTCCCATCTTCAGCGGAAGGTCAATTTCGCGCAATGATAATCGGAGTTTCTCTTCCAGTACGAGAGCTTTCATTTTAGATCTCTTTTTCGGTTTTACATTCCCACTCCGAGCTAAACTTTATTAGTTTAAGGGTCTTCGTGTCTAGTTGAAAGTCGCAAGAGAGAACTCTGACCGATGCGGTGCATGAATTCAAGGCGCGAGATAGATAGCTATTGAGTCGCATCGAAACTAGCTTAAAGAATGCAGACTCGTTTCCGGAAAGGCAATGCAGTCGGCAAACTCATCCTGGAAGCCCGGGTCGGCGGCAAGATTCACGTGCTCGATCTTGGGGAGTGTAGGCTCGTCATCGGATAGAAGCAGCATCTTGGCGCCGTGCAACGCTGTATTGCCGCTGGCATGGATGCGCTCGATGGGCGCTTCGATAAGCCCTATGCGGATAGCGCTTTCGGCCTGTACATAGTTGCCGAATGCGCCAGCAAGATAAATGCTCTTGAGAGCATCGGCGTTTGCGTTCACTCGCTTCAGCAACAGCCTGAATCCGGAAGCGATGGCGGCCTTCGCCAGTTGCAGTTCGCGAATATCTGCCTGATAGAGAACTACCGGCGCCTTAACCGGAAAGAGCTTTGTGCCATCGGCCACGCGTCCTGACGGCAGAATCGCCCCACTTTCCAAGCCCATGGCCACCGCGTCCACAAGGCCGCTGCCGCAGATGCCCCTGGCCTCCACGTCTCCGATTACGGTGGCGCGCATCTCCCCGTTTGAGTGCGAGACGCGCGAGATGGCGCCCATGCATGCTCGCATTCCCATGCGGATGGAGCCAGCTTCAAAAGCTGGTCCCGCTGCTGTCGAGGCGCAGAAAATTCCGTCGCGGTTGCCGATAGCAATCTCGCCGTTTGTACCCAGGTCCACCAAGGCAAGCAGATCCTCGCCGCGCGAGATGCCTGCGGCTAGAATTCCGGCCAGAATGTCCGACCCCACGAAGCCGCCCAGGCACCGCTCAAAGCGAATGCTACAGCCAGAAGGCAGAGGCCAGCCCAGTTCCTGCGCCCTGAAAGACTGCGCGCTCAGATAAGGAGAATTGAATGGCACGTGCGAAAGCGGCTCGACATCGAGCCCGCAAAACAGATGGTGCATCACCGTGTTGCCGACCAGAACAACCTCGGCAATTTCCTCTTCGCGGCTGCCGGCCAGCTTGGCAATCATCTGCCGCAATGCGACGCGCACGACCGAAGTTAGATCGGCTCCCTGCAGTGCCGCCTGAACCCTGCTCATCACATCCGACCCGAACGATGCCTGAGGATTGAGAGCAGCCTCAACGCCCAGAACGTTGCCCGTGGCCATGTCAATCATCTGCGCGGCAATGGTGGTCGTGCCCAGATCGATGGCAATCCCCAGGCCGGACTTGCCCGCGCCAGAGAGGCTGGAGTTGTCCGTGAGCACATCCATGCGCCATTGACTGCACTCCAGAACCAGCGGCGTCTCCGCGCGTGCCTGGCAGGCGAGACGCCATCCATCGGCGAGTTCGTTCGCAGAGAAGATTGAACGGTCAGATTCTGTAATTGCGAGCGATCCCTCGATTACGCGGACGCGGCATGCTCCGCAGAGAGCAGTTCCGCCGCAAGGAAACTCAACGCCCACATCCGCGAGCACCGATGCGAGCGCGGCTCCACGCGGAACTTCCACCACCGCCGACGATGGCTCCAGTTGAACTCGTACCTTATCGTCGCTCATATCGCTTCCACAATGGATTCGCCCAAGGTGCCCTGCACAGTCGCGCCTGGGGGCACAACCAGAAACTCCGCCGCATCCCACTCTCCATTCACGAGACGTTCCAGCAGCCTGAGTGACCCTTGAATCTCTTCAAAGCGCCATCCCTCCCTCTCTGCTTCAGCGCGAGCTTGGCTGCGAAAGCCATCTTCGGATTCAACCCCGGTGGAGATATAGGTCAACCCGGAGTAGTTGCGGCGATAGGCTCGAAATTGCTCGAAGAGATAATTTCCGTTCTCCTCTCCATACTGGGCGATTATTTCCTCGCGGCTACGGTGCTCACCGATCTTGTTCTTTGCGGAGGTATTGGCCGGTTGGAGAGCTAGATCCGGCGTGGAAAACTCAACCCAGCCAGGAGAGCGGAAATAGACTCCGGGATGTGTGTCGAAATAGGCCTGATATTGATGGCGGTCGCCCATCAACAGCCCGATGCAATCGTGCGCGCGCGGCAGAACAAGCTGCGTTTTTCCCGCGCGCAGGCCTTCAGTCCCCCTGCCGCAGAGCGCATATCCCAAAAGGATGGCGTCATACCCTTCCCTGTCCGCCGCATCGATGCGCTCCTGCAGGTACGGTCGCATCGACGCGCCCAGATCGTGCAGGCCCATCGGCAGTATCTCCAGTTCGATCGAATGCGGGGACCGTGAGATCGCGCTCTTCATCTCTCGCGTGAGAACCTGGCAACAGATTGTTTTCAAGCGCATGGCTCACCCCGGGGAGATCTCCGATGTCACGTAGCCTCATGATCGAGTGACTCTCATGATCGAAGCCAAAAACGATTTTCTAACTACTATATACTTTAAACAGAAAAACGCGCTGAGCGCATGAATCTCTTTCCTAAAGCCGGTCTCAGGATGGACGAGTCAAAAGTCGAACCGACGGAAGTAGCGCAATTCGGCAGGTACGAGTTCTCGCTCCACGACGCAAAAACTTTCAGCGTCACCTGGGAACTCGTTCCCGGACGAGGAGCCTTCGAGAAGGCGCAGCTTGACATGATCGACGCCGCGACTAAAGCTGCCGCCAGCGGCCGGATTCACGCGCTAACCATCACAGACAATCCCGGCGGCAGCCCCGCGATCTCGGCCGAGATGCTTGGCGCCGAGATTCGCCGCCTCGGCATTGAGCCGCTCGTTCACCTCACCTGTAAAGACAAAAATCGCAACCAGTTGGAGAGTATGCTCTATGGATTGCAGCGTGCGGACGTTCGCAATCTGCTCGTAATGAGCGGCGACTACCCCAAGGCCGGGTATGGCGGCACCCCCAAGCCGGTCTTCGACCTGGACCCCATCACTCTGCTTGGACTTATCTCCGAACTCAATAAGGGAAGAGAGCTCCCGAAACCGTGGGGCAAGAAACCGCTCAATACGGCGAGATTCTTTGCCGGGGTGGCGGCAAGCCCCTTCAAAGCGTTGGAATCAGAACAGATGGGGCAATACTACAAACTGAGGAAGAAGCTTACTGCGGGCGCGAGGTTCATAGTTTCTCAGTTGGGCTTCGATGCACGCAAGATTCAAGAACTTTTCCAGGTAGTGAAGTTGCTAGGTTTTGGGAATATACCCGTTGTAGGCAATGTCTACCTGCTTCCTCTGGGCGCGGCAAAGCTGATGAATAGTAACGGCTTGCCTGGCTGTGTGGTTACTGACAAACTGCTGAGGAATGTGCAGGCGGAAGCGTCAGGCCCAGATAAGGGTAGAGCGAAACGCCTTGAGCGCGCAGCAAAGATGTACGCCCTGCTCAAGGGAATGGGATATGCCGGCGCGCACATCGGCGGACTCGGCATGACTGTTCCTGACCTGCTGGAAGTGATTGAGCATGGCGAAGAGCTATCGCAGCGCTGGCCGGATTTCGTTCATGAATTCGACTATCCCATGGAGAACGGTTGGTATTTCTTCGAGCGCGACGATAAGACCGGATTGAACACCATGACGCCGGTCTCGCGAGAGGCGCATACTTCCGCCAGCATCGGTTATTCCACATTGCGACTGCTTCATCATCTCGCTTTTACCAGGGAAGGCGCGCTCTTTGGGCCGATGCGCGCGTTAGCCAGGATGGTGGACGGATCCGCGCTCGAGAGCGCATATACGAAATGCGAACAGATTGTCAAAGGTCTGACTAACGACTGCCGCCACTGCGGCGATTGCGCCATGCTGGATATGGCTTATCTGTGCCCCATGAGCCAGTGCCCCAAGAATCAGCGCAATGGTCCGTGCGGCGGTAGCTTCGAGGGCTGGTGCGAAGCATATCCCAACCAGCGCAAATGCGTATACGTACTCGCCTACGAGAGACTCAAGGCGCACGGCGCGGATCAATCGCTTGGGGAGGACCTGGTCCCGCCGGTGAACTACGATCTGAACGAGACCTCCTCCTGGATTAACTTTTACCTCGGACGCGATCATTCAGCGTCGAAACTCAAGATCGAGACGGTTCCCCGAAAGAAGAATCCTAAAAAGAAGAATCCGTAGTAGTGGCGCGAAGCGAGAAAGGACTCACCGATGCTGATTATCGGGGAAAAGATCAACGGTACTCGCAAGCTGGTCAATAAGGCCGTGCTGGAGCGCGACGCCGCCCATATTCGCCATCTTGCCGTTTCGCAGGTTGAAGCGGGCGCCGACGCGCTGGACATCAACGCCGGCACCTTGCCCGACCGCGAGCCGGATGACATCGTTTGGCTGATCAGTACGGTTCAGGAAGTCGTGGACAAGCCGCTTTGCCTCGACAGCCCCAATCCTGAGGCGCTGCTTGCGGGCATCTCCGCCGCCAGGCAAGTGCCCATCATCAATTCCATCAGCATGGAAGAGCAGCGCATACGCGAAGTTCTGCCTATCGTCGCTAAGCATGGATGTCGCGTTTTGGCCCTGGCGATGGATGGAAGCACCATTTCGCAGAGCTGCGAGGGCCGCGTGGCAGTCGTTCGCCGTCTTATCGTAGAGACCAGAAAAGCCGGCGTGAAGGACGAGGACGTGTTCGTGGACGCGCTTGTCATGTCGGTTGGTACAGAGAGCGACGCATGTCAGACTACCCTGGCGACGATGCGTGCGATTCGGGCCGAATATCCACGGGCCCACCTTACCGGAGGTCTGAGCAACGTCTCTTTCGGGTTGCCCGCGCGTACGCTTCTCAATCGCGCCTTCCTTACTTTAGCGATAGAAGCCGGCCTCGACTCCGCAATCGTGGACCCAACCGATCGCGGATTGATGGAAACCTTGTATGCAACCAATGCGGTACTTGGAATCGATCTCTATTGCGCGCAGTACAACCGTGCCTTCCGCGCGGGCAAGATCGGGCCCAGGCTGGAAGAAAGAAAAACGAAAAAATGATGCCGCGCGCTGCTTTATAGATGCAGAAAAATGCAAAGGATGGAGCAAGAAGCGTCAGGGCACGACTTCGGTCGTGCCGCAAATGCCGCAAAATCAGTGCGGGCTTAAACCCCTGAGGGACGTCTTGCATGAACTGAATAGCAATTATGAGATGGCTTTTAGACACCCAGCAGGTTTTTGACCAGGCTTACTGCGCCGCTGGCGTTCTCGCTATAGCCGTCCGCGCCGATCTCTTTGGCATACTGCGGAGTGACAGGAGCGCCGCCAATCAGCACTTTCACCTGCGAGCGCAGCCCCGCGATCTTCAATGCGTCGATGGTTGTCTTCATGGCCGGCATGGTCACCGTAAGCAAAGCCGACAAACAGACAAACTGAGGCTTCTGTTCCTCCACCGCGGCCACAAACTTTTCCGGTGAAACGTCGGTGCCCAGATCGATCACCTCGAATCCACCGCCTTCCAGCATTGAGCCCACAATATTTTTGCCAATATCGTGCAAGTCGCCCTTGACCGTCCCGATCACTACTCGCGTGGACAGCTTCTCGCCGGAGGCTATCATCAGCGGACGAAGCAGTTCCAAAGTGCTCCTCATGGCGCGTCCGGCCAGCAGAAGCTCGGGAACGAAGTATTCTTCTGCCTCATACAGCCGGCCAACCTCGTCCATCGCCGGCACCATGGACTCGGAAATCAGTTGCAGCGGTGCGGTGCCCGCCGCAAGTGCGGCTTGAGTGGCAGCGTGAGCCTTCTTTGCATCGCCTTTTAGGATCGCGTCATAGAGGTCGTTCGACTGCGCCATCTTGATTCACCTCAAATCTTCATTTAAATAGAAAACTGGGACTCCGCTTGCGCCTGGCATGCCTGGAAAAAGACGACGGTTATCACTCGAATCGATGAACATATTCTTCAGCTCCCAAATCATGCTGCGTAAAAACAGTTTACCAAGAGCTGATATGCGGTGCCTGCCAACATTTTATCTGGACCAGGTAAGGACGCATATCGCTGGCTTAGAATAGAAAGTTACACGAGGCTAAGGCAGGCCATGACCGACCAGCAATGGGAAACACTCGTCTCTGTCGTTCGCGGAGAAACGATCCGTCCTCTTCCGTCGGCATTCATCATCGATAGTCCCTGGCTCCCGAATTGGGCGGGGCACTCTATTCTCGATTACTTCACCAACGACCGTATTTTTCTGAACGACAATCTCCTGGCCATTCGCACCTTCCCGGAAGCGATTTTTCTGCCCGGTTTCTGGTCTGAATACGGAATGTGCACGGAACCCTCGGCCTTTGGTTCTGTCTCCATCTGGGGCGAGAACGAATTCCCCTTTGCCAGAAAGGTGCTGCACTCGCCCTCAGAGATCGAGCGTCTGGAGAAGCCCAATCCGCGCAAACACGGCTTACTGCCCTTTGTGATCAAACGGCTCAAGCACTTGCAGCCGGAGATCGAAATGGCCGGCCACAAAATCCGTTTCGCGGTGGCCCGAGGTCCGCTCAATATTGCCTCGTTTCTGATGGGTACGCCGGAGTTTTTAGAGGCGCTGAGGTCAGAACCAGTGCTGATGCATCACTTGCTGGCCATCGTCACGGACTTTTTGGTGGACTGGATCGCCGTTCAGCGCGAAGCGTTCCCATCGATTGACGGCATCTTCCTGCTCGACGATATTGTTGGATTTATTAGCCGCCGCGATTTTGAAATCTTCGGTCTTCCCTATTTGCAGCGCGCATTCAACGCCGGCGTGAGCGTTAAGTTCTTCCACAACGATGCACCGGCGAAGGCCAGCGCTCCCCTGCTGGAGACGGCCGGAATCAATTTGTTCAACTTTGGCATGCAGTACAAACTAGCGGATATGAAGGCCTGGACGAACAACCGGATCGCGCTGCTGGGCAATATTCCGCCGCGCGACGTGCTCGCCGAAGGAACGCCCGCTGACGTGAAGCGCTCGGTCAGGGAGATGCTGAACGCGCTCGATGACCAGTCACGCTTGATCGTTTCGTGCGGGGGAGGAATGCCTCCCCATGCGCCCACGGAGAATATCAATGCTCTTATCTCGACCGTAGCCGAGGAGACAGTATAGGTCTTGAGCAAAAAACGTGCGCATCTTAATGCTCTCCAGAGAAGCCATCCTGCCTTATAGAGGATTTTCCTTCAATTCAAGAAAGACCTATCCTTGACTCCACCAAACAAATCTTATTTTCTTGTCAACATCCATGGAATATACATATAGTTCGTGACGCCAAATATACCCTCTCGTTATCCATATCTATTGCTGTGGGCGGTTTTCCAGCCAAGTACGATCTCCATGTCAAGTGGAATCAATGGGTTACGGCATATTCCCGAGTCATGTTTTGCGTGGCTTAATAACCCGAACACGACGTTGCCGTCATCTACCAATATGAACGCCGGCAACTACGTAACTTCCGATTTAATCACCAGCTACGGCCCAACGTACTCTCCGACATAGGGTGCGCTCTCAATTCAGTTCAGCGGACGTTTCGACTTTGAGTAGTTGATCTTCGCTTTTTCTGCCCACTCCGTGGTTCTACAAGACCTCCAAGCGGGTTTTCTTTTGTGGGCAATTGATCAACATGACTAGATTCGATACGCAGTGGTTGCATGCGGCTATACATCTGTTCCGCCAGGCAATTCTGGTGACCGAAGTGATGACTGTTTGCTTTGTATTCTGTGTATTTCCATGCAGTTTTTCGCATAAATCTGGTATCCTATAAACACTACCGCCAATAGCAGCTATTCTATTGGTCCCCAGTTATACACAACAAAACACTAACATTGGAGAGCAAAATGCGCGAAGACTTAATCGCAGCTTTACGCAAGATGATCGTCAACGACTTGTTCGTCGAGATTGCCGAGGAGAATATCGGTTTGGATGACGGACTCCGGACTGTCGTAGGCCTTGACTCGGTCGGTTTTGTTGATTTGCGCGCTCTTTGCGAGCATCGATTCAACATCGAGATTAGCGACGACGACTACACTCCCGAAAATTTTACGTCGATTCGGCTGCTGGCTAACCTTATCGACCGCTTGCAAACCGAAAAAGCTGCCGTTAAGGGCTCTTCCCAATAGCAACATAATTTCTCAGCAACGAAAGTTGATGTCCTGCGCTTCAGAGTTATTTCCCTCTCTTGCCCAATCAGCTGGAGCTGAACAGACCATGTGAACAACAGCAAGTTTTTCCAGTATTGTTCTTTGTTCTATTCTGCAGCTGCGAGATACCATTATCGTATGTCATCACGCTTGCGAATCGCGGTTACGGGAATGGCATGGCTGACTGCCTTGGGTGATGACCTTGAACCCGTATGGCAGGCGTTGCTCAATGGAAAGACGGGCATGAAGCCTGTCGCCTACGACGGGCGGTTGCGAAATATGCTGGCAGCGCCCGCCATGGACGCGGAAATACCACCCTCCGAACGGCTTGTGAAAATCACATGCGCGACCATACGGAAAGCGCTGGCATCAGCTAATCGCGAACCAGGCGATCCGGAGGTGCGCTTCATCCTGAGCACCAGCCTTGGCGCTTATCTTGACGATGAGAATTCCCGCACTCCACTTTCGGGCTGGGCCAGAGATGTAATGCGGGAGTTAGGAGCAACTACGGCGCCAATAGTGATTTCAACCGCCTGCTCATCTGGCTCCGACGCGATCCTGGTGGGCGCGGAGTTGATTCGCTCGGGAGTTGCCAAATGTTGCGTTTGTGGTGGCGCTGATGTCCTGACGCCGAACAAGCGCCTTGCTCATTCGGCTCTGGGTACTATGTCTCCTACCCATTTGCGCGCCTTCGATATCCGGCACGATGGAACGCTACTGGGCGAAGGCGCGGGCTTTATTGTTCTCGAGCCTGAAACGAAAATGAAACCCATCCATGCGATTCTCAGCGGCGCGGGCTCGGCTAATGACGCTTCAGGGATGACTGTAGCCGACATCACGGGATTATCCGCGGGATATGCGATGCAACGATCGCTGGCGGATGCAAATCTTCCTTTATCTGCTATAGGACTGATCAACGCGCACGGCTCCGGAACAGTGATGAACGACACTACGGAAAGCAATGCATTTGCAGCTATGTTCACGGGGACATCGCGCCCCTTGGTGTTCGCAACAAAGGGCAACTTCGGGCACACGCTGGGCGCAACCGGGGCTATTGAAGCGATCGCTTCGATTCTGGCCATGCGCGAGGGTCGCGTTCCTCCAATTTATGGTTTGGAGCAACCATTGCCAGAGTTTACTTTACCGCTGGCGATCTCCCTGCCGGCACCCTGCACATCCAAAGCGGTGTTAAGCCTGACACTCGGATTCGGCGGATTCGACACAAGTCTGGTCTTTGAGGCAGTGTCATGAGTGAACTTCATCAATTAATGGTCGTAGGATCCGGTGAAGCGAGTACATCGCAGCGCGACCGGTTTGATGCACGAGTTCGCTCTATTGTGAGGTATGCTGATCCGGCCGCGTGGACTACAGCCACTGCCGTAGCGAACGCTCTGGCTGGAGCCGAGGAACTATTGGCAAAATGGCGGCATGAAATCGGCATGATCGCCATCAGCGATCAAGGACCTGGCGGAACGATGGCTGAGGTACAAGCTGAGGGGGCCAAGGGGCTTTCAATGCCTATGCATTACGCGGCAGCAAGCCCAGGGACTCTCGTCGGAGTACCGTGTATTGCCTTCGGATTGCGTGGGCCAACCATAAATCTGATTATGGCTCCTCGGGAAGGCATTCCTCTGGCCATGACCCTCTGCGCGGGATGGCTGGAGCGGAATATTGCACAGTTGATGGTTTTGGCCACCTGCCGTACCGGCAGTTACGGAATGATGAGCCACGCAGTGCTTTTAGCGCCACATGGATTCTCAGGGTCTGGTACACCTCTGACGGAATCTGTCATTACCTGGCTGGCAGACGTTGACCCGGCAAGTGAGGCCAACGCATGAAGAACTTTCTTTCCCCGCGTCTGTTGGATTCCTTCGTTGAACGAGCAGTTGATGCACTTCCAGCGGGAGTCCCACACAGCTCTCCAGACTGCAATGCCCTGGGTAAATCTTGGAAGAAACATGGCCTTCGCCCAGGCGATCTGGTATTACTTTGCCTGCCCAACAGCCGCGAGTTGCTTCACCAGTACTTCGGGGTCTTAATGGCTGGCGGCGTACCAGCTCTCCTCCCGCCAACGCTGCCTTCAGCGCGTCTGCGCGAGATTGCAACCGCAATGGGAGCTTTCGCGATTGGCGCTTTGCGCCTGTCATCGGGCGACCTTGGTGCGGAGTCTTATAACTCCATCGGCCCGCTGCAGGTCGCGATTCTCAGGCCTCCGCCGGAACCAGCCGGGGCCCCGGGTGAAGTCGTACTCATGACATCGGGTACTTCGGGGGTTTCCAGTGGCTGTGTCTTCGACTTTGAGGCTATCTTGTTAAACGGGCAGCGCCATGTCAAAGCCATCGGTCAAGGCGCGGAAGATACAGTATTAGTCACGCTTCCCTTGTATTTTTCCTTTGCACTGTCCGCCCAGGCTCTTTCCTCGCTGGCGTGCGGAAATCGGCTGATTATCAGCGGCCCGCCGTTCAGTTTGGGAGGATATCGCAAAGCGCTGCATGAATACAACATATCGGTTTCCTCGTTGACGCCTGTGGGAATTCGTTCCGTTCTAACGTCTGATGCAACAGTGTTTACCGGCTTGAGAGTACTGTCCGTTGGCGGCGACGCGCTGGAGCCGGATCTTGTCGCCCGCCTGGTGGAATTGCGGAAACAAAAAGATGTTTATATTACCTACGGCCTTACTCAAGCGGGGCCGCGCGTCTCTACATTGGCTGCGCACGCCGAACCCTCCTTCAGATACAGCTCCGTGGGCCTTGCGCACGAAGGAACTACAGTGACTCTTCACCCTGTCGGAGACGGAAGCGGCCGTAAACAGCTTTACGTGAATTCGGCTACCGTGATGAAGCGTGCGATTGGTAACGTCGAGGGCCGGTCAAGCAACGATCTTGTAGGACCGCAGACGATTGCCACGGGCGATGCGTTCGATCAGGATAGGGATGGTTATCTTTATTTTAAGGGGCGGCTTAGTGACTTTATCAGCCGCAAAGGAGAGAAGATTAGCCTGGCCGCGGTGCGCCGCCTGGCGGCAAAACTTCCCCATGTGCTCAGCGCAAAAACGCATATTATCAAGCATAGAGATGGTACAGAGGATTACGATTTGGAGTTGCGGGTGGATGCAGTTACCCACGCACAGCACGAGAAATCTGATATGCGTGCATTGCTGGGCAGTCTCTTGCAGCGGACAGAAATGCCGCGATCAATCCACATCGAGCCTGTAAATGAAACGGATGGACAGAGGTACAAATGAGCACGGATCAACTTCACGCTGAAACTGAGCGCAGCGAAGCCGTCAGGCCATCGCTCCGCAGACGCCTTGCGACTTCTCAGGGCAGTCTGGCTCGTTTTCTGCGTTGGGGTTACCGGTCAATCAACAATTTTGCCGTGCCTGCCCCGAAGATCATTGTTAAGCCGCTGCTATGGGTTTTCCTGTTACTGCGCAAAGCCTATTATTTTGCCGTGCGTGTCTTTATTTGCGAACCGCTCTTCAAGGCTTATTGCACAAAATATGGGCGGAATCTGCATACCGGTTGTTATCTTCACTGGATTGTAGGCAGGGGCGATATCGTTCTCGGCGACAATGTAACTATAGACGGCAAGGTCAGCTTTGCATTTGCGGCCCGCTTCTCTGATCAACCTACGCTGCAAATCGGGGACAATACCGGAATCGGCCACGGTTGCAGCTTCACTGTAGGGAAACTGATCTCAATCGGGAAAAACTGCAACCTCTCCGGCGACGTCACAATCATGGACTCCAACGCCCATGACACGGATCCAGTAGCGCGGTGGGCACACAAACCGCCCAATCCGGAAGATGTCCGCCCTGTCATCATTCGCGATGGAGTTTGGATAGGCCGTCAGTGCATCATTTTCCCTGGCGTAAAGATTGGCGAAGGCAGCGTCATCTCTGCTGGATCCGTTGTCCGGTCCCATGTTCCCCCCTACAGTGTGGTTGCAGGCAATCCGGCAAAGGTCATGTTCCGGCTGAAAAAACCCGATCAAACCTTGCAATCATTGTGATGAAACGGAGCTGTTGATGGAAAAGATAACAGGCGGGATGTTGCTGATCCGGGCATTGAAGGCACACGGAATCCGTCGCCTTTTTACAATTCCCGGTGCGCCTCTGTTTCCGGTATATGAAGCGTGCCTTGACGAGGGCGTCGAGGTATTCACCGCCCGCCATGAATCGGGATTGATCCATATTGCCGAGGGCTGGTCACGCGCGACAGGAAACCCCTCAGTGGTGCTGGTCTCGCCCGGTCCTGGGCTTGCCAACGCAGTGCCTGGGACTGCCATCGCGTTTGCCGAATGTTCTCCAGTTATCGTGCTCAGCGGCATTGATGTGCCTGCAAACCTTGGCAGAGGGGGCCGTCAGGAACTGCCACAGGTGGCGATGTGTGCCCCAGTCACTAAGTGGTCGGCTCTTCTATCAAATGGCAAGCGGATTCCGGAGTACGTAGCTAAGGCGTTTCGGATCGCCATGAATGGAATGCCGGGGCCGGTCCATATCAGCATCACGTCAGATACATTCTCCGAGCTTATCGAGGTGGATGAAAGCGCCATTTCCCAACTCGCCAATATGCAGCCAACCGCCACGGCGCAGGCCGAGCCTGCATTTATCGAACAGGCCTTGCAGCTTCTTTCCACAGCGGAGCGGCCGCTGATTATCGCCGGCGCCGCCGCCTTTTGGTCTCATGCCGGCGATCCGCTTCGGCAATTCGTCGAGACCGTTAAGATTCCGATTATGACTGTGGAGCAGTCGCGCGGAATAGTTCCAGATTCTCATCCCTATTGTTTCGGCGATGGCTACGGCACAGTGAATATGGCTGCGCAATTGGAAAATCGCGTTGATGTGCTGTTGCTGCTGGGCGACCGGCTGGATCACGCCTTTGCCTACGGCAATTGCTTTAGTTCCGCCAAAATCATTCACATATGCCCGGATGCTAATGAGATCGGAAAGAATCATCCTATCGAGTGCGGAGTAGCTTGCGACGTGCGGACAGTGACAGCACAGCTTCTTGAAGCCGCAAAGCGCCGTTCATGGAAAGAGCCGGCCGAATGGGTCGCTCTGCTTCGCCAGACGCGCTGCGATCAAACTGTCCGCGTTCAAAAAAGCTTAACCTCCGCTCATTCCGGTGTCCATCCGGCCCTGATTGCGCTCGAAGTGGAGAAGATGCTCGACGCGCAGAGCATCCTGGCCTTTGACGGCGGCGATTTTTCCTCCTGGGCGCGCTTCTGCATGACTGCCCGCCGCCCCGGAGGCTGGATTGCCAGCACAGTTCTGGGGCATCTCGGTGTGGGCCTGCCTTACGCAATAGGCGCCAAACTCGCATTTCCTGAAGCCAATGCGGTCGTCTTGACTGGCGATGGCGCAATGGGCTTTTCGGTCATGGAACTTGAAACAGCCATGCGTTATCACATTCCTGTGGTTGTCGTAGTGGCTAACGACGCTGCCTATGGTGTCGAGGTTTACTACCAGCAGAAATGGTTCGGCCCGGATCGCGTGGTGGGCACTGAACTGACTAATACACGCTGGGACCTGCTGGCCGAATCCCTCGGCGCACATGGAGAGTATGTCGATGCTCCCGAGCAACTCCGCCCCGCGCTCGAGCGCGCCTTCGCATCCGGCAAGCCGGCTTGTGTGAATGTAATGATTCATCGCACGCCCAGTCCGCAGACCGAGACCTTTTCGCGCCTTTACTTGCGAAAACGAGCCAACGCCCGGAAAAACGCATGAGGATAAACGCATGAGCGAAAGCACAACTTCCAAAGCACCAACTCCTCCGCCTCCAGCCGATCCGTACGATCTGCTGGCCGAAGGAGCGCGTGCGCGGAAGTTATCGGCTGAGTCGGAAGGCGTGAAATGCCTGGTAGAAGGCATGCGCATGATCAACAGCACCATCCTGACTCATGTGTTGTTTGCTCTCTGGGACAGCGGTTTCTACGAGTATTCGCTCTCGCACCCGCGCTTTCGTGTCGCCGAGGCAGCCGAGGAGTTACATCTCGACCCGGAAGTCCTCGAGAGCTTGCTGCATCATCTGGTTGGCTGCGGAATTCTGCGCGTGGCAGAGGGCCAGATGGAACTTACCGAATATGGCTCCCGGCTTTCCAATATTGTCTTGCGCGGCACCATGAATATTAATGTAGGAGGATACGGTTCGCAGGTAGCCAACATCGGCCCGCTGCTACGGAAGGAAGTCACGCGTGAGGAGATCGAAGAATCACACTCTGGATTTCATTCAGGCCTTGGAACGGAACAACTGACCAGCGTCCGGCTCGTTCCGTCGGTGTTAAAGATTCTTGCAGAACGCAATCTCCATTGCATGCTGCATCTGGCCTGCGCCGCAGGCGGATTCCTGGTGCAGGTGGCTCTTTCTGATCCGTCGTTTCGCGGAATTGGCATCGACAAGTCGGCGCAGAAGATCGCCGGTGCACAGGAAAAGCTCCGCCGCTATGGCCTGGAATCGCGCATTCGTTTGATGCAGGCGGAGGTCGGAGTCGAACCGTTGCCGCTCGATGAGGAGACGCGCAGTCAGATCGATGTCGTTGCTTCGATTTATCTTTTGCATGAGATCGGCCGCTACGGCAGGCAGCGGATCGTCGATGTTCTGAGGCAGATTAAAGCATCCTTCCCCGGCAAGCTGTTCCTTTTTTCTGAAACCATGCCGCCCAGTACGCCGGACTCGGTCAAAAAACAGCCATCCCAGTATTCACAACTCGATTACCTGCTGATCCATCGCCTGCGCGGAAAAGGCATGCCGCATCCGGCCGAGGAATGGAAATCTATCATCGCTGATGCGGGACTCAAGCTGATTGAGTTCAAGGAAGTCTATTCGATCGGTCTTTTTCTGGCGGAACTTTAACTGGAGACTCCCAGTATGACGCAAAAGACAGCTTTAGTGATTGGCGCGAGCGGCGGATTAGGCCGCGCCATAGCATCGATGCTCGCTGGAGAAGGATATTCTTTGGCTCTTGTTGGCCGCGACATCGCGAAATTGCAAAATGTCCGCGACGCAATGGGTTCTGCAGCTCAGGGCGCGCTCCTTCTTTCTTGCGATCTCACTGACCGCGCGCAGGCGCAGGCTATGGTCGATCAGGTTCTCGCGCAATTGAATTACATCGATGTCCTGATCTGCGCCGCCGGAATGAATGTCCGTCAGCGAAGCCTGCGATCCCTTGATCCCGCCGACTGGGACCGTGTAATCGCCGCGAATCTTACCACTGCGTTTAATGCGATTCACTTTGTGCTGCCGTCAATGCGCACGCGTGGTGGTGGTCTGATTGTGCAAATCTCTTCACTCGCTGGGCTACGGGCAAACACCGTAACTGGAGCGGCATATTCCGCGGCTAAATTTGCGCAGTCAGCGTTGGGAATCAGCATCGGCCGCGAGGAGCGCGGTCGTGGAATTCGTTCCACCGTCATTTACTCCGGCGAAGTCAACACCCCGCTTCTGGACGTGCGCGCTGAACGTTTGGGCGCGTCCGCGGACGAAGGGCGCCGTGCCATGATCCTTCAATCTCAGGATATTGCCGAGTTGGTGCGCTTTGTTGTAAAGCTTCCCTCTCGCGCCCATATCCCTGAGCTGGTGATCAAGCCTACAATTGACGATTTCTCCTGATTATCGCTGATAACATATTGGTATGTTTCCAAAGAGTGTCAGAGAGGGAGTATTCATATGGCGGCAGTGTCTAACGCGTCTTTATCCCAATCTACTAATCAACCACTTCGCGTCGCTGTAGTTGGTCTCGGCAGAATGGGAATGATCCATGCGCTTCACATTCACGAGCTGGCGCAAGAGTCCGGTCTTTGCCGTCTGGCGGCCGTCTCCACCCTCGACAAGCAGGCCGCGGACAAATTTCATACCTTGATAGACGCTTCGGTACCTGTCTTCGACAACATCAATGCGCTTGCCAACTCCGGCACATTCGACGTTGCGGTCATCGCAACCAACACGGATTCGCACCGCGAGCACTCGCTGATGATGATTCGCTCCGGAAGGCGCGTTTTTCAGGAAAAGCCGCTTACCGGAACGCTGGAAGGCGACCGTGAATATGCGGCGCTGCTCGAACGCGAGTATCCGCATTCCCTGATGCTGGGCTTCCAAAAACGCTTTGATGCTCCTCTGCTCTATGCCAGGCAGCTCATTGATGAGGGCGCCATCGGCCGGATATTCAAGATCTACACCGCGCTCGAAGACTCATGCCCCGCCCCCAATGGCTTCAGCAGTCCCGGCATTCTGCCGGACATGGCCGTTCATAATGTCGATGAGATTGTCTGGTTCTCGGGCCGGAAGCCCGTTTCTGCTCTTGCCATTGGCTCGCGCATCTTCAGTCACCGCCTTACTACCTGCAAGGAAGACTTCGATGATGCCTTGATGCTGCTCGATTTTGGCAACGAACTCATCGGCCAGCTTCAGGTCACGCGCAATCATGTCTCCGGTTACCGCGGCGAAACGGTGATCTATGGCGAGAAAGGCCAGATTCATATTGGTCGCTTTAACCAAAAGCTGCTTGAGGTCATCGTCGAGGCGTATGGAACTCGAGATGCAAAGCAGCCAATCGCTTTGAAGACCTTCGAGATGCGCCGCTATGACCAGCCCCTTCCCGAGTTCATCGATCGTTTTGGCGCGGCATATAAGCAAGAACTCAGGACTTTCCTTGAATGTTGCCACAGCAATCAGCCATTTCCAGTTACCCACCGCGATGGCCTCTGTGCGCAGGAGATTATTTCTGGGGCCATGAAAGGCTCCATCCGCAAAGAAGACATGGCCAAAATCGAGTATTCAACTCTGCCACGTTCAGCCTAGCCTCATCTCTCGCTTAACCAATGCGGAAATCTCCGGCAAGCACGTAACTGTGCAGGTAGAGACCCGGTGAGGCGATTATCAAGCAGGCAGGCGCAAAGGTTACATTGCACTAGTTCTTTGGCCGCTTGAAAATGTTCCATTTGGAAATGTAGCGCCGGCCTCCCGGCCGGCTGTAACGTGGGCCTCCTGGCCCACGTTCGCTCATTCAATAGAACATCTTCGTCCGGTCACGGCCCTGGAAAGCATTAGCTTCAAACAGGAGAGGCCGCGACAATCGGCGCAGCCTCTCCTTATATTTAGTTGAGTTCCTGTTGTCTACACTCCGCTGAACGCTGAAAATCCGCCATCGACCGGAATCACCACGCCGGTCACGAAATCCGATGCCGGTGACAGCAGCCAAAGCACGCACCCCAGCAGATCCTTTGGTTCGCCAAGGCGCCCCATCGGCGTATGCCCGACTATCGTCTTGCCGCGCGCGGTCCATTCGCCCGTTTCCTTGTCAGTCAACAGAAAACGGTTCTGATTGGTAAGGAAAAAGCCCGGTGCAATGGCGTTCACTCGGATATTCGGCGAATATTCCTGGGCCATGTGCACGGCCAGCCACTGCGTAAAGTTGCTCACTGCGGCCTTTGCCGCCGAGTAGGCGGGGATTCGGGTCAGCGGCCGGAATGCATTCATCGACGATATATTCAGAATTGTTCCATGCCCCTGCTCCGCCATGATTCTTCCAAACGCCTGCGAGGGCAGAATCGTCCCCATGATATTCAGATCGAAGACCCAGCGCACCGCGTCCGCGGGAAGATCAAAGAATTTCAATTCAGCGCTGGTTGTGGCCTGGGGCTTATTGCCTCCCGCGCCGTTGATCAGGCAATCCAGTTTACCCAGTTTGCTTACTACATCTTTAGCTGTTTGAAATACATTATCGCGGTCGAGCACGTCGCATTTGAATAGAGAAATCTGATTCCCGCGCGCTCCCATGCGCTCCACCAGCGCCTTGCTGGCATCTATATTGATGTCTATACTGGCGACATTTGCGCCACATCCGACCAGCGCGCACACAATTTCACCGCCCAGAACTCCGGAGCCGCCGGTGATAGCCACCGTCTTCCCACTGAAGTCATACATCTTCGTCAGTTCAGCCAAATCGAATACGCATTGTCCACACTCTTGCCTCTGTTCATTTGCCATACTGCACCCCCTTTTCAAATGTCGTCAGATAAACCATATCAAAAAAAACAAAATCACCCGCTTCGCCCGAGAAATACAGGGGCGATGTGCCGGCCGTAGAGGTTCTGAGTCACGTTCTTCGCGATAACAGCTTCATTGGCTTCGAGCAGGCTGAGATAGCGCTGTCCCATCTGGGCCGCAACCATGAATCCCACATGCAACAACTGGCGCAGGCTTGGGTTGTATTGCGCAGCTCCGCACACATGGCGCAATGCTGAGGCATATTGTTCGGAACTCCAGCCATTGACAACCGCTTGCGTCGGCAGCTTGGCAGCATCGATGTCGATGACTGTCGCGTAAGGAGCGCACAGTTCTTCGCGGTGTGCGAGTGCCTCTGTGTAAATCTCCTTGGCCAGCTTGAGCCCCTCACCGCCTGCTTCGGCCAGCCCAATCAGCTCCTCCAGCCACGTGGTTCCAGCAGTCTTTAGGTGAACACCGGCGTCAAATCTCTTAATAGTCGCATGAATCGCCGGATAAATGGAGAACTTATCCGAGCCCGAGTGCACGCTCAGCTTCAGATTGCCAGGCAAACCAAAATGCTTGACTGCGTAAGCGATGACCTCGACATCCAGTGTAAACTCACGCTCAAACTGCGCCACGTCGCCCACATAATCCACGCCCTTGTTGAAGCGGCCGCTGAACTTGGGCGCGATGGTCTGCACAGGAATGCCTTCATCGCTGATGGCTGCCAAAATAATGAGCAGCTCGACCGGGCTCTGCGCGCTGTCAGTCTCGTCCATCGAGACCTCGGGAATAAACTTCCCTTCCCCCTTGGCTGCCACAATTGTCCTATAAATCTCGCCGGCCTTCTTCACGGCAGTGAGATACTTCCGCGCGGTCTGGCGCAGAATTTTGGGCGTTATCTCGAAGCTATCGCTCACTCCTTCTAGCTGGATGTGCCCCAGCAGCTCCTTATGTTTGCCGACAAAGCTGTCAATGCCAACTTCCGGCGCAGGCTGGCCGATAAAGTCGGCCACATCGTGCGTATAGAAGTTGCACGCATCAAGAAATCGGCCGACGGTTTGCAGCGTGATATGGTCGGCATCGCAATAGTAGGGCAACTTCCAGCCAAGCTCTTTGACCGCTGCATCTGCGGCCGCGCGTGTCGTGGCCGGCTCCGAGCCGATGATGGTGTGCTCGCGATTCGACTTATTCCATACCGGAACTACTTCAACACCTGCTTCAAGAGCCTTAATGCATGCCTGCAACTGCGCCTTGGCCTGGTGCGTAAACCGGTCACCGGTACCAACCGAATACTTCGGGAGAATTAGTTTCTTCTTTTCCATATTCTCTCCGAATTACAGCGGTTCTCCAATTGCGATACCCCGAAACCTCAACCGTTGAGTGGCTTTTTCCGTAAGAAAAAGACACCTTGCACAACATCTGCAAGGCACATGAATTGGAGAACCGCTCTAAAAACGGCTGCGGTGCGCCCACAGTCCTAATCCTGGATTGGAGATAAAGAAAATCTCTTCTCCATCGACCTTATTCATGCCGAGCGAGAGCTTGCTCGGGTCGTAACGCTTGAGCGTCGCGTTCAAATCTCCATAACTGAAGCCGACACTCTCAACCTCTTCCTTGCTTAGATGTCCAGGGCACCAGGTGATCTTGAAGCGGCCCTCTGACGAACCGTGAATCAGGTGAGCAGCTGCGCTCAGATCGTTAGCCAGATCGGCATTAGTTTCAACTGCCTTGAGCGTCGCCGGCGTGCCGCGATAGCCGTATTTGCGGATTAGGCTGTCAATAGTCTTGTCTTCGCCGAATTCCTTGACAGCCGGTGCGAGCACAATCAGCTCCGCGCCGTCAGCCAACGCCATGCGTGTGCGGTAGATGGCCTTGTTCCCCAGCCAGGTGGAGTGGAACTCTTCCGGATCGAGATAGACGACGGCCTTCTTGATCGGCACATCGAGCATCTCGAAGTTCACCTTCAAACTCAATGCGGCTGCCCGGTTGAAACATTCAATGTCGTCGCCGATATAAAGGCCGCACACCGCCAATCCGCCGTCTGCCCTGCGGCTCACTACAGTCAGCACATAAACGATGGGCAGATGTTTGAGAAAATGATCTGCGGCGTAGTTGAGCACATTGCGCACAGGATTTGCGGCGCGGCCCATGATCCGCTCCATCCCGTAGACGGCGCCCAGGTAATGGCTGCGATTAATGCCGTCGCAGCCGCCCGCGCCCACCAGGACGTTCTTGTTGTAGTTGGCCATGCCGCTTACTTCGTGGGGCACAACTTGGCCGATAGACAGGATCAGGTCGAAGCCGCCCTTCGAGATCAGCTTGTTCACCTGCGCCGGCCATGCATAATTCAGCTTGCCTTCCGACTGCTCTCTGACAAATTCGGCCGGTACTTCGCCCAGGGTCTCGATGTCGGTGCGCCAGTTATGAACTCTGAAGAGATCAAGCGGCATATCGCCGTACATCGCCGCTATCTGCTCCGGCTTCATCGGCGCATGGGTTCCCAACGCCGGTAGAACCGCCTTCATCCGGTCGCCGTAGTGCTGCCATGCATAGCGCGTCAAATCGCCGGCGCGGGAGTGTGCGCGAGTCTGATCCGGCGGCACTGCCAGCACTTTGTTGCGAGGACCCAGCTTTGCCAAACCCTCCACCAGCAGATCGTTCAGCTGCTGAGCAGTCAGGTCGGTATCTGCGTTTCCAATTGAGCAGTAAAGACTCATGCGGTTAAATCCACCCTTTTCAGTCCCGGAGCGATCAGGATCATAATGACCATCGAAATGAGATATATATAGGCGCAGAATTCGAAGAGAGAGGTATAGCTGCCCGTCAATTGCACTATATCGCCCGCGTAAACCATCATCAACGCACCGCCGACCGCTCCGGCCATGCCGCCGATCCCGGTAACTGATCCCACGGCGCTGCGCGGGAACATATCCGAGGCCGTAGAGAAGAGATTGGCCGAGAATCCCTGGTGCGCGGCTGCTGCCAGGCTGAGCAATCCAACTGCAATCCATTCTGAGCTGGTGTAGTTGATCAGAAAAACAGGAACAACGAGAAATGCGCAGAGAAGCATCGTCGCTATCCGCGCGCGCTCCGCCGTAAGCCCCATGCGGATGAAGGGCGCGGGCAGATAGCCTCCTGCGACGCTGCCAATAGTCGAAGCGCTGTAGACGACAATTAGAGGCAGCCCCAGATGCTGTATGTCCAGTTGATAATTCTTGCTGAAGTAAGAGGGCAGCCAGAGGAGATAGAACCACCAGACAGGATCGGTAAGAAACTTGGTGATGGTAAACGCCCACGTTTGGCGGATGCCCCACAAGTTAGCCCACGGTGTCGAGGCTTCTTCCCTCTCTGTTGTCCCCTGGTTGATGTAGGCCAGTTCAGCTTGAGTAACTCTGGGATGCTCGGCGGGCTTGCGGTACGTGAAGTACCACAACACGATCCAGGTCATGCTGAACAAGCCGGTAAACAAAAAGGCATAGTGCCAGCCAAAGTTAATGATCACCCAGGGCATGATAGCCGGGGTCAGAATGGCGCCCATGTTAGCGCCTGAGTTGAAGATTCCGAAGGAGAAGGAGCGATCTTTCTGCGGGAACCACTCGGCGTTGGTCTTGTTAGCGGCGGGGAAGTTGCCCGATTCGCCCAGCCCAAGACCGGCGCGAGCAATGCCGAACTGGAGAACTGAATTGGCCAGCGCGTGGCTCATCGCCGAGAGGCTCCAGGCGGCCATGATGATCATGTAGCCTATTCGCGTGCCAACCTTGTCCACAAAGCGCCCCGCTCCAAGCAGGCCGAGTGCATACGCGACCATAAAAGCGGCTGTGACGTAGCCGTAGCCGCGGTCGGTCATGCCGATGCCACCCTGGGCAACGCTCGCCATAAGCGTTGGCTTGACGAACCCGATAACAGAGCGATCCACGTAGTTGATCGTGGTGGCTGCAAAAAGCATGGCGCAGATAGTCCAGCGCACATTCCCTAGCCGCGCGCCAGCAGATGTCACTGCTCCCTGTTGTCTGTCTAATCCCACACTCCCCCAATATCTTGCCATTACAACTTGTATGCCTTCTTCACCAGCCCGTAGGTCAGTTCGTACGCTACTTCATAGGCTTCATCCTGGTCCATCCGGTGTTCGGCAACTAACCGCGCCAGAAAGGCGCAATCGATGCGCCGCGCCACGTCGTGCCGCGCCGGAATGGAAAGAAAGGCGCGCGTATCGTCATTGAATCCTACCGTGTTGTAGAAGCCTGCGGTCTCGGTCGCCTGTTCGCGGAAGCGCATCATGCCTTCGGGGCTGTCATGGAACCACCATGGTGGGCCGAGGCGCAGGCAGGGATAGTGACCGGCCAGAGGAGCTAATTCGCGGCTATAAGTTGATTCATCCAGCGTGAAAAGAATTATCGTCAGCTTGCTCTCGTTGCCAAAGCGGTCAAGCAACGGCCGCAGCGCGTCCACGTAGTTGGTTGGCCTGGGAATGTCGCTGCCCACATCGCGGCCATGCTTCTCATAGACCTTGCGGTTGTGGTTGCGCGTGCTTCCGGGGTGAATCTGCATCACCAGCCCGTCCTCCAGGCTCATCTGCGCCATTTCGGTAAGCATCTGGGCCTGAAAGAGGACCTTCTGCCGCGCGTCGGCCTTGCCGGTGAAGACCTTATTAAATAACTCCGTAGCCTTGGCTGCGGGCAGGTCAGCGGTTTCCGCGGTCAAGTGCCCATGGTCGGTAGAGGTGCAGCCCAGTGACTTGAAGCGCTGTCGCGCCTTGCGCAGGGCGTTTAGGTAGCCTGTCCATGTTGAGGTGTCCTCTCCGTTCTGCTCGCCTAGTTTGAGAATCGACTGGGAGAATCCTTCAAACTCCGGATCGACTACCGG
>Ga0187857_10000909_pt1 | contig 33889 bp, 26 predicted proteins | sample June2016WEW_8_10_FD_132984 | JGI IMG/M metagenome (GOLD analysis project Ga0187857, IMG submission 132984) | Peatland microbial communities from SPRUCE experiment site at the Marcell Experimental Forest, Minnesota, USA - June2016WEW_8_100 | ecosystem: Environmental > Terrestrial > Soil >... | reverse complement strand
TTCGCGATCCCCTCCTCGCCCGCTTTCAGGCTGGTTGCCAATTACGTCTGACCGTCGGCATTGACCTAGGTGGAACGAGCAGAGAAGTCCTGCAGGAGCTGCTTCGATGGAACTGCGAGGTATTCGTTTTTCACAACCCGATCGTCAGGGCCACATTCCACCCTAAAATTTACCTCTTCGAAGGCCGCAACCAGAGCACCCTCATCCTCGGCTCGAACAACCTCACCGATGGTGGCCTCTACACCAATTACGAGGCGGCAGTCAGATACGACTTTGACCTTCCGGCAGATGCCCAGGACCACCGCCGGATCATTGACCCCTTGCTCCAGTTCATCGAACCTCCTGCTGGGGCGACCGTCCACCGGCTCACTCAACAACTAATTGACACCCTGACAGCGCGGGGCATGCTGCCGACAGAACTCGAAGCCAGGCAAAACCGCCGCAATCAGGCCGCGAGACAGCAACGTCCTGCCGAGCAGGCCCCCGCCAATCCATTCCTTGCCGTCGCCGTCCCGAACCCCCCGCTGCTACCCCAAGCGATCAGGGCACAGGAGCCGGCCGCCGCCCAAGTCCAACCCCAAGCGCAAGCCCCCGAACAAGCTCCAGCCCCGCGCCCCGAAGGCGGCCTACTGCTTTGGCGCAAAACGCTCCCGCAAACGGATGCTCTGCAAGTGCCCGAGGGAACCCATCACGTGGGCGGCGTGCGGCTCACTCAGGCGAGATTCGAAAATCCGCCCGGCCACCGAATAGACCAAACAACTTATTTTCGGAACCTCTTCCGCGACTTTCAATGGGAGCATGAAGGAGGGGGACACAGGGACCAGGAGCACACCTTTGTCCCGATGCGGGTCTTCATCAGGGGCCAGGACTACGGCATCAGAAACTTTGAAATAAGCCACAAACCATCAGGCGAAGCAGGGCAGGCGAACTACACGACAATTCTCAGGTGGGGGCGCGAGTTCACGCCGACAATTACTCAGGAGAATGTTACCGGCACTGTTCTTTCTCTCTTCGAAACCCCAGACGGTGACGCTCCGTTCCTGCTCGAACTCGCCTGACCGGGCTGGCTAATCAGCATCCTCGGATTCCTCACCAGTCGCAGTCCGTTGCCGTCTTCCGCGCAGCCGCAGCCAGGCATTGTAGAGCACCTCCTGCTGCGCCTTCATCACTCCAATCTTCCTGAGCACGGCAGCATCCTGCCCTCGCAGGAACACCAAATCGTTCTCCGCCTTTCGATACTTGTCATCGGTAGCCGCAAGTTCGGCCGCGCTACATTCCACCACAGGCAAGAGCAGCCGCTCGATTTCCGACGGCACGAGCTCCAAAACCCCGCCCCCGTAATGCCTGCCCTCAAGCTCAGCCGTCAGGCAGGTCAGGCTATTCACAAAGCTGAAAACCAGCGACTCGGCACTGGCCCGCAGCGGTTTGATTCGGTAAGCGGTGTCAGTGGTATAGGCTCCAGCGGTATTCAGGATCAGCCGCGGGATATTGTGAGCCCTTTTGAGCATCCCCAAGGGAGCCACATAAACCGACGGAACCCTATACCAAGGTGTTCGCACCCGGCACTTGTAACGCGTATGCAGCTTTTGAGCCAAGCCGGTGTCTAGGTAGCTGCGGACGTTGGCCGGCAGGTCCTCAATCTCCTCCTCCTGGAACCACAGGAAATTTGTCGGCAGCCCTGCCCGCCGGTTCGCTGTGTGGTCGACTCGGGAATAAACAAGCCCCTGCACGTGCTCGCTACGGCCAAACATGGGGTGCGCCCACCGTTGCAGCCCAAACCGCTCAACCACTTTGTCCGGCACAAGGAAGAACTTGTTCGCTCCGGTCACAATTCCCACATCCACGCTCGCCTGCTCACTAAACCGACGTACCCGCTCATCCGCACGCAATTGCGAAACCACGTCGCGCTCCTCCCGTGTCAGAAACACCGGCATCCACTTGCCCTCGATGGTGGTGCCATTGGCAAAGGCGGCACCCTGGAACATAGGCTCCGGGTCGGCCTCCAGTTGCCGCCGCCCACGCACGGGGATAACAGCGACACCCCTCGATCGCTCCGCCCGGTCGTATTTCTTTTCGGCCATCAGCAACACCGTCCCCTGCAGAGTCTCCCCAAACCAGATTTCCTCAGGGTCGAGAATCAGGATTCGAGAGCACTGTTCAGCCAGAAATCGGCGCAGAGATTGCGCGTGCGGAATGTGAAAAATCTCCGAAGGCACCACCATCCCCAGCCGCCCACCCGGGCGCAGCAGCGCTAGGGCTCCAATCACGAAAGGCACCCACGCGTTCGTGTGCTTTGTAAACGGCAATCCAAAACGCTTGAAGATCCTCTCCGCCAGCAACTGCTGCTCGTCAGGCAAATACTGGTAGCGAATGAAAGGCGGATTACCCAACACCCCGTCAAATGCCTCAACCTGGCCCGCATGGAAAAGGAACCATCGGAGAAAATCTCCCTCATTGACCTCCACCTTTGCCGTGCCGGTCCGCGCTCGCGCCTTGACGGCCTCCTCAGGGTTAATCTCGCAACCGACGATCGTCTTGAGTCGTGTGCATGCGCGCTTTTGCAGCGATTCTACAAACGACCCGTCGCCGCAACTAGGCTCCAGCACACGCTGCGGTCTCAGCACCGCAACCCACCGCGTCAGGAACGCCGCGATATCTGCGTCCGTGTAGAAGCCGCCACGTAACTTCCGCGCCGTCTCAAGCCGGATGAAGTTCATCGTGCCCTCCGTTTGGCCTTTGGCTTTCCGCTGCTCGCGCCGCCGACCCGATAGGGCACCTTTTCCTCAGCGAAAGCCTCAGCCCCGAAGATCTGGCCCTGTCCACGCTCCCGCAGGTATTCCTCAGCACGACGAAGGAACCAGTCTTTCAGGGTCATGCCGTCCCGAGTTAGCGCGTCATAGAGATCGTGCTTCTCAGCCGGATCAATTTCAAGGACGATTCTGCCAGATTCGCCGCGTGCCATGTAATGTAACATAACATGGCCATGTAGCATGTAAAGGCAATTCTTGACTTTTTTCGGGCTGGCTAAATCGAAGGGGAGGTGGCCGCCGCAACTAAAGAGGCAAGTTGGCCCTGCACGTTCCTCTCCCGGTCCCGGTAAACCATCAAGACGGCGATGGACTTCCGGCTGTGCCGTGAGAAGTCCAGCACCTCTTCCAAACCGATGCCGTTTGCCTGGGCGGCCTTGCACGCCTCGGTGATGGCGGTATGGCGCAGGCCGTGAGGCCGGACTTTCAACCCGGCACACTGGCCCAGGTCCCGGACCACCCGGTAGAGGCCGACGCCGGTGAGCCGTCTTCCCTTCTTCGCCCGGTCAAAATTCGTGAACAGGGGCCCTGTCGTCTGATCTCTGGCGTCCAGCCATGCCTGGAGAGCGCTCCGGGTCGCTTCCGAGACGCTGAGAATCTGTTTTGATGTTCTCCCTTTCCCCCTGACCGCCAGGGTCGCCTGGGCGATGGACCCTTGGAAGGCCAATGCTGAGGCCGCAGGTGCTTCGATGTCATGCAGCGACCGCACCGAATGAGAGACCGGATGCGGATTTCGGATTTCGGATTTCCTTCGGATTTCGGCCTTCGGATTTCGGATTTCAAATCGGCGTTCTACTTCCATTGCCGGATTTCTTCCCAGAGGGCCTCGAGGTCCGGTTCACCCAGGGCCATTGGCTTGATCTCCTCTTTGCCGCCGATTTGGGCGGCGCGGGCGAGCCAAACGCGCGCCTCCTCCAAGCGGCGCATCTGGCAGGAGTAACAGGCCAGATTGAAGGGGATGATTGGCTGGCGCGGGAAGCGGTCGTATGCTGGGCGCAAGGCGTCCCAGGCTTGCTGCAGGCCGCCATTGCTCACTCGGCGCAGGGCGTAGGCCCGGAAGATCCAGCCGGCGGCCCGCTCAGGCGCCTCTTCGATCAGGGCGCGGGCGGCCTGCAATGCCGGGTCCCAGTTTTTCTCTTCGGAATAAATCGCCCATCGGACTTCCAGGACGTCGGGATGATTCTGCCGGGCGGGTGAAATGGAGGCGAGCTCGGCTTTGGCTTCGCCCTGGTTGCCCAGCCCCAGCCATCCGAGGGCGGCGGACAGGCAATGCGAATCTGGGGGCTCCAGCGGTTGCATCGGCGAGAGCTAAAGGCTGAGCATTTCTTCCTGGGTAAGGAGCCGCAGGCCCTGTTGTTCGAGCACGGCGCGGGCCTTGGCCAGTTCGTCGGTTTCGATGATGAGAATGGCGCGGTGGTTGGCGACAAATCCCGAACAGTTGGCGAGGTTGATGCCGTGTTGCGCCAGGCAGTCCGCCACGGCCTGGAGTGAGCCGGGCTGGTTGGGCGCTTGCAGGGCGAGGACTTCGAGCCGGGACACCATCAGGCCTTTTTCCTGGAGGCTCCGGAGGGCTAGATCGGGGTCGTTGACCAGGAATTTCATCACGCCGAAACTGCCGCTGTGGGCGATGGTGACCCAGCAGATGTTCACGCGCGCGTCGGCCAGGACCTTAGTGACGCGGGCGGTTTGGCCCGGTTTGTTTTCCACAAAGACGGCAACCAAGTTCATCGAGCTCATATTTAGAGCGATCGTCTGTCGATCACGCGTTTGGCCTTGCCCTCGGCCACCGGCAAGGAACCGGCGGGCACCAAATCCACCTTTGGCCGGACATAGAGTTCAGTCTTGAGCTTTTCCGTGAGCTGGCGCCGGAGCGTGGCCAGATGCTCCACTTCGCCGTCAAAGCCGGCGGCGGCCAACTCGACCTGGATCGCCATGTCGTCCAGGCCCTCGAGAATAATGACATAGTTCCGGCCGACCTGCGGCGTGGACATGAGGATTCGCTCGATCTGCTGGGGGAAAATGTTTACGCCGCGCACGATGAGCATATCGTCTGCCCGGCCGGTGATGCGATTGAGGCGGTGATGGGTTCGGCCGCAGGGGCAGGGTTCGGGAATAATGGAGGTGATGTCGCGTGTTCGATAACGGATGAGCGGCATCGCCTCGCGTCTGAGGGTCGTGAGGACTAATTCGCCCTGCTGGCCTTGGGGCAGAGGTTCCCCGGATGCCGGGTCCATGATCTCGAGGAAAAAGTGGTCCTCCCACAGGTGCAATCCGGCTTTGCGCTCGCACTCGAAGGCGACGCCGGGGCCGTTCATTTCGGTCAGGCCGTAGGAGTTATATACATCGACGCCCAGGGCCTGTTCGATTCTTTGGCGCGTTTCCTCGGTGTGGGGTTCGGCGCCGACGAAGGCCTTGCGCAGCGTGAGGTCTTTGCGGGGGTTGATGCCGCGCTGTTCCAGGAAGCCGGCGAAGTAGAGTGCGTAGCTGGGCAGGATATGGAGGGCGGTCGTGCCAAAGTCCTGCATGAGCATCAATTGGCGCTCGGAAGTCCCCGGCCCCGCAGGGATGACCAGGCATCCGACTCTCTCGGCCCCGTAGTGCATGATGAGGCCGCCGGTAAACAGCCCGTAGCTCATCATGTTCTGGAACACGTCCTGCTTCGTGAGACCGGCCATAACCAGCGAGCGGGCCATGAGCTCGGCTGAATTATGGATGTCATTGCGCGAGAAAAAGACCGCCTTGGGTTTGCCGGTGGTGCCGCTCGAGGTGTGGAGGCGCACCGGCTCATGCGCCTCCACGGCCAGGAGGCCATTGGGGTAGATGCCGCGCAGGTCCGCCCCCGTGGTGAAGGGCAGGCGCCGCGCGTCATCGAGCGAGTTAATGTCCTCCGGCTTGACACCCAGCTCGGCGAATTTCTGCCGGTAAAAGGGCACACGCTCCGCCACCCGCCGGACTGTCTCCTGCAATTGTCTGAGTTGGAACTGCTCGAGCAGCGGGCGGGCCAAAGTTTCAGATTCTCGATCCCAAAACATGAATTAACAACTCGGCCAGCCTGGCCGGGCGGGCCGCTTGAGCCATGGGTCAAGTTCCGGAAGATTGGCGACCTTCATGTTGGGGCCGTCCCACTGGACCTTGCGACCGGCGCCGGCGTATTGGGCGAGGTTGCCCAACAGGACGAACTCGGTGAGTTGGGCGCCGTACTCGAAGCTGACCGCGGTATCCTTTTTGCCTTCGCGACAGGCATCGAGAAAGTCAGCCATGATGTTCTTGGGGCGAGGCAACGTCTTGGGGACCTGGGAGAACTCGTTCATCCTCTCGCGCGGCAAAATATGCATGCTGCCGTAGGTGCCGGTGTAGAGGATGCCTTTTTCCCCGACGTAGAAAGTGCCGCCGTCGTAGTCGAATACTTCATCCGGGTATTTGTTGAGCAGTTCGGCAAACAGGGGCGGCAGGTTTTGGTCCTTGCCCTTGGCTGACTGCAGGCTGCCCTTGGCAGCGCTCTGGGCGTCCTTTTTGAAGCCCTCGTACCAGTAGGCCGTAAGCGGGGGCATATCGCCGCGCGCCGGGATGTCGTAGCGCAGGCGGCAGCCCGTGGGGTAGGCCTCGCTGCTGCCGGGGCGGATTTCCTCCGCTTCGATGCTGACGGGGTGTTCGACCTTGAGCGCCCAGAAGACGCCGTCCAGGACATGGCAGCCCATATTGCCCAGCGAGCCGTTGCCGAAGTCGTACCAGCCGTGCCAGTCGTGCGGATGCAGACCGGCATGGTATTCGCGGAAAGGCGCGGGTCCGAGCCATTCGTCCCAATGCAGGCCGGCGGGAGTCGGGATGGAGGGCGGACGCGGTCCGGCGGCGCCGTTGGCGCGGTCGGTCCAGCTATGGGTTTCGGTGATCTTGCCGACCACACCGCTCCAGACGAATTCGCAGAGCCTGCGGTAGCCGCTGTCGCAATGGCCCTGGTTGCCCATTTGAGCCGGGGCTTTGGATTCGCGGGCCATTTGGCGGAGCTTGCGCGCCTCGGCGATGTCGTGACAGAGAGGTTTTTCGCAATAGACGGCCTTGCCCAGTTGCATCGCCAGCATCGCCGCCGGAGCGTGATGATGGTTGGGTGTGGCGATGAACACGGCGTCAATGCTCCCGCCGATCTTGTCGAACATGACGCGGTAGTCGGTGAACGTCTGAAGTTTTGAGGCGTCCACTTCGTTGCGCTCCAGGAACCGTTTGACTTCGGCATGGCGTTTCTCATCCGGGTCCACGATGGCCACGACATTGTCCTTGCTGTGCTTGACCACCCAGTCGAGGTGGGCGCTGAGCCCGCGCCCGCCGCAGCCGATCTGCACGCAGTTGAGCTTGTTGCCGGAGTCCTCGGCCGCCAGCAAGTTGGGGCCGGGAAGCCAGCGGGTGACGGACAAAGCGGCGGCGCCCAGCGCAGCGCGTTCGAGGAATCTACGACGGTTCAACGCGGTTTTCATGCTTATCACGAATGCATATTAAACACCCGGCCGCCCCTTGGCGACTTATTTTGCGGCGGGCCCTTGGGTGAACTCCAGACCGACCAGGCAGACATCGTCCGCGAACCCGGTTCCCGCCGAGAAGCCTTTGATCTGGTCGAGCAACTTGTCGAACAACTGGGCGGCGGGCAGTTGCGCGTGCTGCCGGGTGCTGGCCAGGAGTTGGTCCTGGCTGTAAAGCTCGTTCTCCCCGTTCTCGACCTCATAGAGGCCGTCTGTAAAGAGCATAATCAGGTCTCCGGGGCAGAGCTTGGCCTCGGAGGTCTGGTAGGAGGCGTTATCGAAGAGGCCCAACGCGGGCTGGCTCTTGCCGGAGGCATTGGCCAGCGGCTCGACCACCCCGGCGGCGCGGCGCAGGTGGAACGGCTTGGGATGGCCGGCATTGGCGTAGCGGGCGGTGCGCGCCTGCCAGTCCGCCACCAGATAGAAGGCGGTGGTCAACATCGGCGTTCCGGTGTGCTTCAGGATGGCGCAGAGATCGCTGTTGAGCTTGGTCATGAACTGGCCCGGTTCGGTCGCCGCCGGTTTGAGTTCCTCGACCAGCGCCCGGATCATGGCCGTGACCAGCGCCGCCTGCACCCCGTGGCCGGCGACGTCGCAGATGAACACCCCGGCTGCCGTCTCCGAAAGGCTGGAGACCGTGAAGAAGTCTCCGCCCACGCTTCCGGTGGGCAGGTAGCGGTGCGTAAACTGGAAGACGCTCTCGGAGGCCTCGCTCGAGCGCAGAAAGGTCGGGTATTGCTGCGGCAGCATGGTCAATTGGATTTCCTGCGCCATCTTCAGTTCGTCCTGCATCTGCGCGTTCTTGGCCCGAAGTTCGTTTCGGCTCTGGGCCAGCAAGCCGTTGACCCGCCGGATCTTCTCGTCTGCCAGCCGTTGCTGGGTGATGTCCCAGAAGATTGCTTGCAGGCCGATAGTGGCCCCGTCGGCCCCGCGCAAAGGCGTCTTGACCACCTGGACGTACATCTTTTCCCCGCCCGGGGGCTGGTGTTCCTCGACCTTTTCGCAGCTTTTTCCCGTCTCGATGACCTGCCGGTCGTCGCGCTGGTACTTGGCCGCCAACTCGGGCGGGTAAAAGTCAGAATCGGTCTTGCCCACAATTTCCGGCAGCGTCTTGCCCAGGCTGCGGCAGAACTGCTGGTTGGCAAAGGTAAACCGTCCATCCAGGCCCTTGCGGAAAATGTTCTGGGGCAGCGTCTCGACCAGCGAATGGTAAAGTGCCTCCGAGTTGCGCAGGTTTTCTTCCGCCTGCTTTCGCTCCGTGATGTCCTCGACCGTTCCCTCGTAGTAAAGCAGCCGGCCTTGCTCGTTGCGGATGGCGCGGCAATGCTCCGAAATCCAGATCACCGTGCCATCCCTGCGAAAAATCTGGGACTCGAAGTCATTGATGGTGTCGTGCTTCTGCATCATCCGGATGAATTCGTCGCGGCGCCCCGCCTTGACATAAAGGCTCCGGCCGATGTCCGTCAGGGTCTCGATCAGGTCCTCGGGCGAGGAATAGCCGTAGATCCTGGCCAGCGCCATGTTGGCCATTTTGTACTGTCCCTCGGGTGTCGTCTGGAAAATCCCTTCCACGAGGCGATCGAAGAGGCTGTGGTATTTCTCCTCGGCTGCCAGCAGCGCCATGTCCATCTGGTGCCGCTCGATGGCATAGCGGATCGAACGCTCCAGTCCGCCGGGCGTGAGCTGGTTCTTGACCAGGTAGTCCTGCGCTCCTTCATGCACCGTCTCCACCGCCAGGATTTCATCGTCCGCCTCACCCGTCATGATGATCGGCAGCCCCGGAGCCAGCGCGCGAATCAGCCCGACGTTGGCCAACCCGGCCCCGTCCGGCACGCAGAGATCCAGGATCACCGCATCAAAACTGGTTGCGTACAGCGCCTCCAGCCCGGCCTGCAATTCGCTTCTCAATCCGAGGTCCACCGGGAGATCGCGCGCCTGTTCCAGCATGTCCCCCAGATACCGCGCAAAAACGGGGTCGTGCTCGATCAACAGAATCTTCAGTGCTTCGCGCGCCATAAAGTTCTCTTCGCCACCCGGCCGCCTCGCCGGAGGGGCCGCAAACCCGTGGCCGAGGGCACAATGACACGCTTGGCGTGGCACTGCAAGCCGTTTGCGGCAGGCCGAACGCGCCAAAACCCGTGGGGAGCCGAGGCGTGGAACGTATCGAGCGTGTGGAGCGTGGAGTGTGACAAGGCAGATGCTGAGGAGTGGATAGCAAACGGCAGGCGGGTTCGCATCACTGCGAAGCGTGAAGTTTGCCGGTTTCCCTTGTCCATTCATGAAGCTCGGCAGCGATGGTTGGCCCAATCGGGCGGAGATCATGAAAGCGAACGAAACAGGAACCCGGGTGTTGGATCTTTCGAGGAGATTTCTTGAGCACCGTCATCTTCCCGCGGTTTTTGCGATCGGAGCGATGCTGGTGATGTTGTCCGCCTTGAAGACCGGCTCGGCCGATTTCCACTGGCTCCGGTTCGTCTGGCGGACGCTTTCTTACCAGCCCTTTAAGATTCCGGCCATCGGACAGACCGTCACGCTCTCCGGCCCATGACGCTGGCGCAAGCCCTCCGGCAACCCTTCAGCATGTCCCGCGTGAGAGGGAAAAGGTAACTGTTCAGGTGGGAGGGTGGGGCAGACCTCTGGTCTGCCGGTTAGCCGGGCCTCTGGCCCGGTGTTCCGACCGCACCAGGCTCACGGAGCCGGAGGCTCCGTGAACTGGCAGACCGGAGGTCTGCCCCACGCCTGAACAGTTACGGGAAAAGTTATGGTCCTTGGGGCTGAGATTGCTGCGGGGCTCGGCCCGGAATTTGACAAACGCAGGGTCATGTCGTAGGCTCGAACTCGTGTCCAGCGTCACTAACACTGGCGACTTGCTTTGTCCGCAGGTCGTATTAAAAGCCTCGGCCGACGCGTTTTGGCCGTGTAAATTCTTGTGCTTCAATGACTAATGTTCCGCAATCCTTATGTTAGAATCCCTCCGCCAGACCGTAGCCGTCGGGCTCTTCGCCGCCGCTTTTGTTCCGCAAACCATCTTTGCCGCCGATCCACCCACTTTTGGCAAACCCCAGGTGTACAGCACCACAACCCCCGCCGTTAATATGGTGATGGGCGATTTCGATGGGGACGGCATCCCCGACGTGGCGGTTATTGGCGGCCTATCCGATACAAATGGCAACTTTATTGGAGGCTCCGTGGAAGTCCATTTTGGCGATGGCACAAACGGGTTCAGAAGCCCGGCGGCAACGATTACTCTCAACATCCCCGGCAGCATCTATGCTGGCATCGCGGCGGCGGATTTGACCGGCTCCGGACAATCTCAATTGCTTATCGCGGCGAGCAACACCGTGGTGCTTTACAATTGGAACGGCATCAACTTTTCCCTGACGCGGGTCATTGATCTGACCGCCACGGGAGTCAACGCAAACCTGTTGGCCGTCGGAGATCTGACCGGGGCCGGCAGCCGGGACATCCTGGTTAGCGACCTTTATCGCCCCTTTGAAGGAACCATAGGCGTCGTGTGGATTCCCAACGACGGAAAGGGCAATTTCGGAACGCCCAGGGTATTTCCCACCTGGGGTTCTTATTCGCGTCCGGTGTTGGCCGATGTAAATGGGGACGGACGGGTGGATGTCGTGTTAAATTCCCCCAATAGCCGTGAAGGCGGCATCGGCACCAACATCACCGCGGGAGGCGGCACCGTCGGGGTACTGTTGAATAACGGCGACGGTACACTGGGCAGCGAAGTCTTTTGGGGAAACCAAACTTTGTTTGGGATGACCAATTCGTCTTTAGACACCGTGGGAGTCGCGGTCGCGGACGTGGACGGGGATGGAAAAGCGGACCTGATTTCCGCCTGTTCCACTTACAGCGGCCCGCCCACGTTCACATTTAATTATTATTTGAGCGTCAACCTGGGCAATGGCGACGGGACCTTCCAGGACGGCAAGGCTTTTCCAGTCACCAACGGAATCCTCACGCTCGAGGCAGCCGATCTCAATGGCGATGGGCGGGTCGATATTGTCACCGTTGACTACGCGTTTCTGGACCAGGTCGACCCCGGGTTTATGGTCACGGAATTCTCAGGCATTGGAGACAGCCTCGCGGTGGCGCGCCAGGAGGATTTTCCGGGCGACGGGCCAGCTTACGTCTCGCTGGCGCTCGGTTACAAATCGACCAACGGCACATTCACCACTTTTAATAATGACGCCAAGATCGATGTGCTCCTTGGCACCGGCCAGAATGTTTATGGCGCCGACAACAGCGTGCACCATCAGTTCCTTGTCTTCAAAAACACCGCCGCAGCAGGCAACACGCTCCCGCCAACTTCCGTGCAGATCACCGGCACGATTGCCCCGGGCGGGCCGATCCAGTTCCGCGCCGCGCAGTCATCCACCGTGAGCGGCCTGATTGTTCGCATACAATACTCGACGACGCCGACTAACGAGGGGAGTTGGACCGATTTGCCGGATGGGAACGGGGGACACCTTCAACTCCATGGGGGCAATTACACTTTCGGGACCAATGGCACGACGTTCTACCCGGCCGGCGCGGCGGTTTACTTTCGCGCCATAAGCTCGGCGCCGGGATTCACGGACAGCATTTCGACCAATATTCTCGGCCCTTACTCGCTCGAGCAGGGGGAACTTGCAGTCAATGTCCGCTTGACTTCCACGTCCGACCCCAGCGGCAGATTGCAGATAGCCCACCTTGGCGACACCCTGACCTACACGTTTGGTTGGACGAACATCGGCAACGCCGCCGCGCACAAGCTGATAGTGGAAACGCCCGTGCCGACCTACATTGACGCGGCCAGCGACCTAACCCTTCAATTCGCGTTCAGCAATCTCACCTTCAATCAATATGGCAGCTACCTGCCGGAGAGCCGCGCCGGCGCAGGCGACGCGAAGGTCGCCTGGACCGTTTCCGATCTCGCGCCGGGCTTTTCGCAGTCGGTGACTCTTGCCGTGCATCTTGGCCCCTCGGTGCGCTTGCAACAGATGATCGGGCTCCCGAACAACTACCGGGTCTATAGCACGGTTTATGAGCCGCCGGTCGAGGCCACCGGCTACTCCAGCGGCGCGCCCAACGTGGGAATGACCGTGCTCGGGCCGCTCCAATTGACCATTACGCCGGACGTCACGAGTGTGGCGCCGGGCGGACTTATCAATTACACAATCAGCGTCACGAATCTTGGCGCTTATACCGCCACGAATGTCGTGATTGCGGACCCGGCGCCCGAATTCACGAGCTTCGTGCCTTATAATTCCGCGGCCAAAATCGGCACCACCTTCGTCAACGCCAAAGGCGCGCCGCTTGCCAGCCCGGCCTTCAAGGTCAAGGTCGGAAATCAATCTGTGGCCGTGAACAATCCGCTCCGCCTGGTTGGCTTGTATCCATCCAATTCCCTCCCGCCGGCAGTGCAGGAATTCCTCGGCGCCAATCCAGAGATTGTGGCGCCTTCCGACTTCGCCGACCAGGCGGTGTTTTACGTGGGTAATCTGGCCAAAGGCGCGGGCGCCAGGGTGCGTTTCACCGTGCAGGCGCAATATGTGGATCCTCTCGACGTGCCCGATCACGACATCAAGAATTTCGATTACCTCGCTTATTTTACGGACCCGTCCGGCAACATTGTGGAATCGAAGAACGAAAGCGGCGGCATCTTCACACCCATCCAAGGAGCGGTGCTGAATGCGCCGAGCCTCCAGATGCTCAAATTTGTTTCGTCGCGAAACCTCGCCCCGGGCGACAAGTTCTTCGTGGGCCTGGTCGCCTTCAACGGCGGCCACAGCGCCGCGGCCGACGTTTTCATCCAGGATCTTCTGCCGCAGGGCGCCCCCGCGGTAAATCCAGTGTTACTCGCCGGGACAAATATCGTCACCAGCGCCTCCTCTCAACAGGAGTTGAATTCGGCGGTCACCTTTATCGGGACTTCCGCGAGCATAACCCAAAGCAAAGCGAATTACTTCGTGACGCTCGATCCCGGCGGCACGCTCACCGTGCATGGGTTGCATCTGGAACCGAATGCGACGGTGGGGATCTTTTATGCCATGAGCGTACCGGCGACGACTCCGGTGCCCGAATCGTGGGTTGCAGGGGCGTCGTTTATCGGCGCTGGCAACGGCAACCAAACCCACATTTTGAGCGGGACGAACGTGTTCAGCGCGACGGTGCCGGGCGGCACGCCGCAGGAAATTCCCATGCAGATCAACGGCTCCATCCAATTATTCACTCCGGACCACCCGTTTGAGGCGGTGCCTGCGCCCGCGGTCAGCGCCAACGCCACCGCCACCGCGACAAGTTTGGACGCCCTTTACAAGAAAAACATCGACGCCAGCCTGATTGTCAAGAATAGCAATCCGCCCTCCGTTATTCCCGGTGTGCAACGCTACTTCTTCCATTACCAGAACCTCGGCAGCAACACTGCAAACAACGTCCACCTGCTCTTTCCCACGCCCGATAACACGGCTTTTTATCGCGCCTCTTTCACGTCCGGCGGCAAGCTGATAAAACCGGGCCTCGGTCAGTCGATTAATGAACCACTAAGACTGGGTTCGGGCGACGTAACGTTCAATCTCGGCAACCTTAATGCGGGGAGCGGCCCGCACGCTAAAGCTGGGAGCGGCGGCTACGCGATGGTAGAAGTCATTCTCCTCCCAAGCGCGGTGAACACAAACCACTCGCGGATAGTCGCGTCAAAGCCCCAGATTTATACCGGCCCGAGGCCGGCCGAAACCCGGGCCGCCCCGCGTGATGGCGCAACCTCTGGCAGCGGCGGCACGATCGTTTATGACGGCGCGAACGTCCCCAAGGTCGGCGTCCTGAAAGTTGTGCCGCAGGCCGTTCGCCAGGGCGGTACCTTTGCGGTCCAGTTGGCCATCTTCAACTATGGCGACGTTAATCTGTCAGGGAGCGCAGAGATTCAGATGCAAGCGCCCGCGGGCACCGAAATTGTCGGCTTCGACAGTCCCAATCAAGGCATCGAGACGGTAGTGTCCTCCAACGCGACCTCCCTTGATGTGACACTTCTCCTGGCAAGCCACTGGGCTAACGGAATGACCATTACGCTTCGGGCGACGGGCGGCGCCGGCTCTTCCATCAGCGAAGACTCCCTCATCGCGACCTTCCCTTATGCCGGGGCCTTCAAGCCGAATCCGACCTCGATTGACATCGTCAGCCCGCAAACCGATGTTCCAGACAGCACCATTACCACCGTGGACGGCGCCCAGTTCGTCACTTTGGGCGAAATGGCGGTCGTTCCTCTCGGCCACGACAACAACGGAAATTATGCCGTGGTTTCCGGCCCGTCCGACTTGTTTGGAGCGGTGGACACGACATTTGCGTCTGACCTCTCCAACCCCGGCAATGGCACCCGGGTCCTCGTGGGGCGCGCCAGCGCGATACCGCTCTTGAATCTGCCGGTGCTGGCCAACGTTGATACGAAAACCGCGCTGGCAGAGCTCGCGCTGGTCGTCGGCAAGCACGGCGGGGACATTTTCAACGGGCCGCAATGCAATATCATTGCTGCTGACGGCGAAGGATTGATTAACAACGTCACGGGTTCCGTGTCCAGTACGAATACGGTCAAAAAACTTTTAGCGGGCGGCGCCCAGAGTGTGGTTGCCTCCGGCACCGCCAGTCTTCCCGCGGTGGGTAATGCCGGTCCGGCCGTGGTCGGCGGCGGAGTGATCTCCGTGCCAAGCGGCGGACATGTGCTGACGTCGGGCGGCGGCGTGGTTTCCAACGACGGTGGCAGCGTTGTTTCCAACGACGGTGGGAGTCTCATCAGCCAGGATGGAGGTGGCATCATCGGCGAAAATACCAGTGGTCTAATTAGCCAGGACGGCGGCGGCTTGATCAGCCAGGATGGCGGCGGCTTGATCTCCTCGCAGGCATCATGCGCGATTGCGCGGACCGCGGGCGGCAATATGGTTGCCGCGGGCGCGGGGAATATCGTCGCCAGTGGCGCAGGGAACATCGTTTCAGCCGGCGCGGGAAACTAAGGCTTCTTCGAGGAACTGAACTGAGGGGAATCTGCTTCTTGACGCGCCGGCAGTTTATTGACGCTGCGCGGGGGAGGGAGAATCCTCGGCAGCCGCTGGCGGAACCAGAGATGCTTGGAAGTTCAAGAGACGGCCGACTCTTCTCCCTCCCCCTTTCGGAAGGGGAGAGGGCTGGGGTGAGGGGTCTGCCCCCGTGACACTCCCGCCTTCACTGAGGCCTTACTTTCTCTCATTTTTTCGTATGGGAAGGGGCGGGGAGGCGGTGTATTATCAGAGGGCGGAGTTAGTTGCGAGGGTTGCAAGAATGCCGAGTGTTTATATCAAGACTTACGGTTGCCAGATGAACGAGCGCGACAGCGAGGCGGTGGCGGCGCAGCTCGTCGCCAAGGGCTACTCACTGGCTGGGTCGGAGGCGGCGGCCGATGTCATCCTGCTCAATACCTGCAGCGTGCGGGACCTGGCCGAGCAAAAGGCGCTGCGGAAGATGGAAAACCTCGTCGCGGAGCTTGGGCGCCGGCGTCCCAACGCGCTGCTGGGCTTCCTGGGTTGCATGGCCCAAAGCCGGGGTCAGGAGTTGTTGGACCGCTTGCCCGATGTGGATTTGGTTGTGGGCACCCGGAAATTTCATCGCACGGCCGATTACCTGGACGACATCCTGGCCGGACGGCGGGGCCGGGTGGTGGACGTGGAGGAAGAGCAGGGGAGCGAGTCGGCGCTGCGGGAACACCTGCTCGGGGGCAATGGGAAGAGATCTGTCAGCGCCTTTGTCAGCATCATGCAGGGCTGCAGCCAATACTGCACCTTTTGCATTGTCCCCTACACGCGCGGCCCGGAGCGGAGCCGGCCCGTGGCCGGGATTGTGGAGGAATGCCGCGAGTTGGTCCAGCGCGGCGTCAAGGAGATCACCCTGCTGGGGCAGATCGTCACCAGCTACGGCAAGCGCGACATCCCGGCGCGGGACGGCAAATCCGGGTTTGTCCAGTTGCTCGAGGCGGTGAATGCCCTGGAGGGCCTCGAGCGCATCCGGTTCACGTCACCGCATCCCAAGGGGTACGGCGACGACCTGGTGGGGGCGTACGGGCGGCTGGCCAAGCTGGCCCCAAGCGCCCACATCCCCGTCCAGAGCGGCAGCGACCGCGTGCTCAAGCTGATGCACCGAGGCTACACGCGCCAGCGCTATCTGGGCCTGGTCCAAAAACTCCGGTCCGTCCAGCCGGCCATCGGGCTTTCGACCGACTTCATTGTCGGTTTTCCGGGCGAGAAGGAGGAGGATTTCGAACAGACGCTCTCCCTGGCGCGGGAAGTTGAGTTCGACCAGGCCTTTATCTTCAAGTATTCCGAGCGCCGGGACACTCCGGCGGCGGCGATGCCGGACCCGGTGCCGCTGGAGCTTCGGGAAGAAAGGCACGAGCGGCTCCTGGAGGTGGTCAACCAAATTGCGGGGCGGCGCTACCCGGGCTTTGTCGGCCGGCAGGTGCAAGTGCTGGTTGAAGGCCCCAGCAAGAAGAACCCCGCCCGGCTTGCCGGCCGAACTGGCTGCAACAAGATTGTCGTCTTGGATGGCGGCGAGCGACACCAGGGCCGCCTCCTGGAAGTGCGGGTCACCCGCGCGGGCTCTTTCACGCTTTACGGCGAGCCGGCCATCGGCAATCCTGGCTGAGCGACCCGCTCATCGAGCTCATGCGCATGAACGCCTGATTCCTCCTCCAAATTATGCCGCCAATCAACCTCTCAACCCTTGCTATCGTCCTCGGCCTCGGCTTCGCGCTGCCCCAGCTTTACGGGCTGGCCAACCCGGCCGGCTTCAGTGCTGCGGTGCGCAAGTTCCCTCGCTCGCTGCCTTGGGGCATTGCCCTGATGTTGCTGGGCACCGCCTGGTTCCTCTACAACCTGAGCGAGGAGTCCATTGCCGATTTCGCCTCCTACAAGAATATCCTGCTCAGCGTTTTCGCCGCCGTCGGCATCGGCGCCTGCATTTTTGTGCAGGACTTTCTTGCGGTGCGCGGCCTTGCCCTGGTGCTCCTGTTGCTGGCCAAGCTCATGGTGGACACGGGCCGTCCCCGGCTGGGCGACACGTCCTGGGCGCTGGTCATTCAAGGCTGGGCTTATGTGCTGGTGATAGCGGGGATGTGGCTCACGATCTCGCCCTGGCGCTTGCGCAATTGCCTGGAGTGGGGCACCGCCAACCAGAACCGCATCAAAGCCGGCTGCATCGTGCGGCTGGTCTTCGGCCTTTTCGTGGCGGCCCTGGGCATCATGAAGTTTTGAGATGGACTCCTTCCAAGGCAAGATTCTGGTCATCCGTGGCGGCGCCATTGGCGACTTTATTCTTACCCTGCCGGCGATTGCGGCCCTGCGCCGGCAATTCCCCCGGGCCTGGCTCGAAGTCCTGGGCTATCCTCATATCGTGCAGTTGGCTGTGGCCGGCCGCCTGGTGGACCGGGCGCAGTTTATCGAGGCGCGGCCGCTGGCCGGCTTCTTCGCGCGCCATGGAGACCTCCCGCAGGACATGGCGGATTATTTCTCGGAATTCGATTTGATCGTGTCCTACCTCTACGACCCGGACGAGATTTTTCAGAGCAATGTTGGCCGTTGCACGCCCGCCCCATTCATCGCGGGGCCCCATCGGCCGGAGGAAAAGGGCAGTCTCCACGCCACCAAAGCGTATCTGCAGCCCCTGGAGCGGCTGGCTATTTTCGATGCAGACCCTGTGCCTCGATTGACCCTCCAGCGTCAGCCTGCCGCGCCCAGCTACGTGGCCTTGATGCCCGGCAGCGGCAGCCCCCGCAAGAATTGGCCTGAATCCAACTGGGCTGACCTGCTCCAGCTCCTGATCAACGAGACTCCCTTGGACCTTCTGCTCGTTGGCGCCGAGGCTGAAGCCGAACGGCTCCAGCGCCTGGGAGCCGCCCTGCCGCCCGCGCGTTTCCGCCTGGCCCAAAGCCTGCCCCTGCCGGAACTGGGCAGCCTGCTCCAAGGCTGCGCCGGTTTCATCGGCCACGATTCCGGCATCTCGCACCTGGCCGCCGCCCTGGGCCTGCCCGGCATTGTCTTGTGGGGCGACACCGTGGCGGAGGTCTGGCGCCCGCCCAGTCCCAAGGTGGCCCTGCTTGGCCATCCTGCCGGCCTGGGCTGCCTGCCGGCGCGCGAAGTCCTGCCCCGGCTGCGTGAGATGAGGGCCTCAGCCAACCAAAGCTAATGCGCCTCGACCCACAGATATGCGCGGTCATTTTCGACATGGACGGCGTGCTCACGGATTCCGAGCCGCTCATCAATCAGGCGGCCATTGCCATGTTTGAGGAGCACGGTTTGCGCGTTCAACCGGAGGACTTCCGCCCTTTCGTCGGCACCGGCGAAGACCGCTATATCGGAGGCGTGGCCGAGAAATACCACTGGCCTCTGGACCTGCCCGCAGCCAAACGCCGCACTTACGAGCTCTACCTGGGGCTGGTCCCGTCCCGGCTCCGGGCCTTTCCCGGGGTCCCGGCCCTGGTCGGCGCCTGCCGCGCGGCAGGGTTGCGGGTCGCGGTCGCCTCGAGCGCCGACCAGGTCAAGATTGCGGCCAACTTGAGCCAGATCGGCCTGCCGCCGGAGACCTGGGACTGCGTCGTAACCGGCGAAACGGTGAAAGCCAGGAAGCCGGCGCCCGATATTTTTCTCGGCGCGGCTGCCCGGTTGGGTCTGGCGCCCAACCAATGCGTGGTCGTCGAAGACGCCGTTAATGGCGTGCAAGCCGCCAAGGCGGCGGGGATGCGTTGCATTGCCGTGGCCCAGACCTTCTCTCCTGGGCAGCTTGACGCGGCAGACCTGGTCCGGTTGACCATCGCAGAAGTGACCGTGGCGGACCTAACCGGCGCTAAACCAAATGGACAAGTGGCCGATGGATGTCTAAGGTCTGCCTAGCGTTTGCTGATGAAAAAGATCCTGGTCATTGATGACGAAGAGTGGTTGCGCGACATGGTGCAGTTGGCCTTGCGCCAAAGGGGTTTTGAGGTGATCCAGGCGGAAAACGGCGCGCTGGGGATCGAGGTGGCCCGCAAGGAGTTGCCAGACCTGATCCTCTGCGATGTAAACATGGAGCGGGTGGACGGTTATCTGACGCTCTCGGCGCTCCGCAGCGAGCCGGCCACCGCCTCCATACCGTTCATTTTGATGACCGGCCTGGCCGATCATGCCGGAATGCGCCACGGCATGGAGCTGGGGGCCGACGATTACCTGCCCAAACCCTTTACCCTGGAGGCGCTCTACGCGGCGGTCGAGGCGCGGCTCAAGAAGGCACAGGCGCTGCGCCAGGCAGCCGAAAAGAACCTGGCCGATTTGCGCGCGAACATCAGCCTCATGCTCCCGCATGAGATGCGCACTCCCTTGAACGGCATCCTGGCATACGGCGAAATCCTCTCGGCAGAGGCCAACTCGCTGCCCCCCAAGGAAGTTTCCGAGATGGGCCAGGTCATTTACGATTCGGGCAAACGCCTGGAACGTCTGATCGAGAACTTCCTGATTTACGCCCAAATCGAGATGCTCGGCGCGGATTCCCAGAAGCTCAATGCGCTGCGCGCCCAGCCCCGCAGCTTTCCCGCCGAGTTGATCGCCGAACATGCGCAGACCCAGGCCCGATTGGCCGCACGAACGCCGGATCTCCTCCTGGATCTGGCCGACGCCCCCATGGGCATCTCTGCGGATTACCTGGCCAAGATCGTCGATGAGTTGGTGCAAAACGCCTTCAAGTTCTCCGTCTCGGGGACGGTGGTCTCGGTCCGGCTCTCTTCCGCTCCCCAGGGCCTCTCTCTGGCGATTACCGACCATGGGCGTGGTTTTTCCCCGGACCAGATCAGCCGCATCGGCGCCTACATGCAATTCGACCGCAAGCTCCACGAACAACAGGGGTTGGGCCTGGGTCTGATCATTGCCAAGCGCCTGGTCGAACTTCACGGCGGCGCGCTGACGATCCAGAGCGAGCCCGGCTCCGCCACCACCGTGACCGTGAAACTGCCCAAACCGTAACTATTCAGTTTCCTCCGTTATCTCCTGTTGGTTCATGGACCCGTGGCCACCGGCCGAGTATTACCTGCGAGGGCGCCGAATGAAACGGGTCAGGTTCGTTGTGTCCGCTGCTCCAAGCTCTATCAACAAATCCGAAATCGCTGCCGCCAACGCGCCAACCTTCTCGGGCGGGATGGTCGCGTCGTCGACAAGAAGGACTCCGGCATGATTTCGCTCCTCCGCGGCAAACCTGGCTAAGAGGTCCGGTACCGTCGCCAGGTCATAAGTCACCCAAATGCGTCCCTCTTGGCGCAGCCTGCCAGGACGTCCGCGTCTTCGGCTTCGAGCAGATCGCCGTGTTTCCATTTCGCCAGGTGCTGCACGTCGAGGCCAGGCTGGCGCCGGCGAAGCGCGTCGGCAGTCGCTGCCGGGATGTGGACGTCCAGCAGCAGCTTCATCTGGATGTTTTGGGCTTCGGTCTGCTGTCCGCCTGGCTCTCGCCGAGCGCTTTTGCCTTGGCCAGCGCGGCTTCGGCCTTCTCCAGCAGGGCCCGATTCGCTTCGGCACGATCCTGCATAGCTTTGATTTCCTGGGGATAGGCTTCGGCGTAGTGAAGGGCAGCGGAGATCTTCTCGGGAGAAAGTTCCCAGATCTCGGCCGCTTTCTTAATGTTGCCCCGCAGGCGCTTGACTGCATCCGTCAGCCAGTAAACCGCCAGCCGCGTTCCCTTGACATAGGCGACGCGCCCCATGGCGCTCTCGCGGAAATCGATCAAGGGGAAGGTTCGCCGCCGCAAAAACTCATCTACTGCCAGCGTGCCCACCTTGGCCGGCTTGTGGCCCGTCTGTGCGGAATAGTGTTTCACGCCAAGGCCCAGGTCCTTGGGAAGCCTGACTGTCATTACATAGGTTTTGCTCATTCCGCCCGACTATCGTCCATCCGCCGCCCCTTTGGCCGGTTCAAACACCTCAGATGGGCCAGCCCGGCCAGAGCTTGAGGTGATAATGTTTTTCCAGCCAGGGCAGACCATGAACCGGCAGCACGTGGAGCAGCAGGAAGATGAGGACGGCGCCGGCCAGAGGGGCAAAGTCCACCCTGGCGTAGCGCAGCGGCAGCCGGCGGAGGGGGGCCAGGATGTTCTGCGAGGTCATGCTGACAAAATCCCAGAGCGGATTGCGACCCAGGTAAACGTAACTGGCAATGAGGTGCAGAAGCAGGAACACGGGCAGGAGGTACTCGAGACTCAGGTAAATGCCTGCGCCCACCAGCAGACCTTGTTCGACAAGGTGGGTTGGGGACTGCACGGGGCCGGTCACGTTGAGATAGACCAGAACGGGATGGAGGGCCGCCCAGAGGCCGGCCACCAGGACCAGCGGCAGCAGAGACTGGACCCACCATGGCCAGCGCCAGACGGGTCCCAGGTGCAGGCGGAGCAGTTTTTGCAACGGATCGGTCTCCCCCCCCTTGCGATTGATGACCACCAGCGCCAACAGCCAGAAATAAAAGACGGCCAGCAGCCGCACGAAGCTCAGGGCCGAATAAAGCAGGGCCGAGCCCAGGACATCGCCGCGGATGGCCAGGCGGTCGCAACGAAAGGCCAGCACTACCCAGGCCAGGTCGAGCCTCGGCGTCCACCCCGCCGCCCCGCCAACCTGCCAGTACACCAGGGCCCGCAACAGCAGCAAGCCGCCCAGGCCCGCAAGGAACTGCCAGCCTCGGAACCGCCGCGGTTCGGCCCGTTTGAGGGTGCCGGCCAGCGTAGCTGCCGAACTGTGGGCCAAGGGATCAAACCGGAGGGAACGCCAGTTCAACCAGAGCAGCAGCCCCGCCAGATTCAGAATAAGATCGATGAGCGACATCTTAACGCCTCAGGCGCGCTGCGCGCCACGCCGCCCATGATGCCCCAAATCCTACATCATCTTCAATAGCGTTTCGGCCATCTCCGAAGGGGTCGGGGCCACCCCGATGCCGGCCGCCTCGAAGGCCCGGATCTTGGCGGCTGCGGTGCCTTGGCCGCCGCTGACGATGGCGCCCGCGTGGCCCATTCGCCGCCCGGGGGGCGCGGTGGCTCCGGCGATAAAACCAGCCACCGGTTTGCGGCAATACTTGCCAACCCACTCCGCCGCCTCTTCCTCGGCAGAGCCGCCGATTTCCCCAATCATGATGATCCCGTGGGTCTCCGGATCCGCGTCCATCAGTCGGATAACCTCGAGGTGCGACATGCCGTTGACCGGGTCCCCGCCGATCCCTACGCAGGTCGATTGGCCGACGCCGCGGCAGGTCAACTGCCATACGGCCTCATAAGTCAACGTGCCGCTGCGGGACACCACGCCGATGTGCCCTCGTTTGTGAATGTAGCCTGGCGCGATGCCGATACGGCAGCCCCCGTGGGAATCCTTTCCCTGCCCCGGGGTGACGATTCCGGGGCAGTTGGGACCGATCAAGCGCGCGCCCTTGCCCTCCATGGCGCGTTTGACCTTGACCATGTCGTTGACGGGAATGCCCTCGGTGATGCATACGACCAGATCGAGCCCTGCGTCCAGGCCCTCCAAAATGGCGTCGGCTGCAAAAGCGGGCGGGACAAAGATCGCCGAAGCCGTCGCCCCCGTTTCCTGGACGGCCTGGGCGACAGTATCGAAGATGGGGACTTTGTGCTCGAAGAACTGGCCGCCTTTCCCCGGCGTGACCCCGGCTACGATTTGCGTGCCGTAGGCCAGGCTAAGTTGGGTGTGCCGCGCGCCAAAGCCGCCGGTGATGCCTTGGACCAGGACTCGAGTTTCCGGCGTGACGAGGATTGACATAAAGGAAACTCATTTCGAGCCTACGGCCTTGACAACCTTCCGGGCAGCGTCAGCCATCGAACTGCCAGTGATGATAGTCAGGCCCGACGCGGCCAACGTTTGGCGGCCGCTCTGCGCGTTGTTGCCCTCCAGCCGCACCACCAGGGGCAGGGGCAGCCCGGTTTCCTTCGCGGCCGCCACGATGCCGGCGGCGATGACGCCGCAATCCATGATGCCGCCGAAGATGTTGACCAGGATGCCTTTCACATTGGCATCCTGGATGATGATGCGGAACGCCGCGGCCACCTGGTCCTGGGTCGCACCGCCACCCACATCGAGGAAGTTGGCGGGCCGGCCTCCGAAGTGCTCAATGATGTCCATGGTGGCCATCGCCAAGCCGGCGCCGTTGACCAGGCAGGCGATGTTTCCGTCCAGCTTGATGTAATTCAGATTGTGCTTGGCGGCCTCGATTTCCAGCGGGGCTTCCTCGCCCAAATCACGCATCGCCTGCAGGTCAGGATGCCGGTAGAGCGCGTTGTCCTCCAGCGACAGTTTCGCATCCACGGCCATCAGCGATTCTTTGCCCTCGCCGGCGTCAACCAGGCAGAGCGGGTTGATTTCGACCATGGAAGCCTCGCATTCCCACCAGGTCTTATAGACCCCCATCAGCAGTTTGGCGCCCTGGCCAATGAGATCGCCCTTGAGCCCCAGCGCGGCGGCGACTTTGCGCGCCTGGTAGGGCATGAAACCCAGGGCCGGATCCACCGGCTCCCGGACGATCTTCTCCGGCGCCCGGGCTGCCACCTCCTCGATGTCCATGCCCCCTTCGGTGCTGGCCATCATCATCGGCCGCGAGCAGCCGCGGTCCAGGAGCACGGCCAGATAAAGCTCTTTGCGGATTTCCGGCGCTGCCGCCACCAGGAGCTTCCTCACCAGCCTGCCCTCGGGACCGGTCTGCCGGGTGACCAGCACGTTGCCCAGCATGGCCTTGGCCTTGTCGTAAACCTCGGCCGCGGTGCTGCAGAGCTTGACGCCGCCTTGGAACCCGTCTCGAAACGTCCCCTTGCCGCGGCCCCCCGCGTGGATTTGCGCCTTGACCGCCAGGAGCCTGGCGCCCCGGGCAAGCAGTTCCCCCGCGATGCTTTTGGCCCCTTGGGGCGTGTCGCAAACGTCGCCGGGCGGGACGGCCACGGCATTGCGCGCGAGCAGTTGTTTGGCTTGGTATTCGTGAATATTCATCTGCCTCGGTGTGTCGGCGGGGCCTTTAGCGCCCGTGCAAAAACAACCTTGGTGCTTTGGGCGTAATCCTCACAAACTGCCTTTGCCTGGCGTCCGCAGCGTGGAGCGCCGGAGCGTAGAGCGTGAGGGCATCGTGGCCACGCTCTCACGCTCTCACGCTCCACGCTCCACGCTGCATTGCGGGTTCATTTCCGGTCTTTGATCGGGATGTAGTGGTTGAGAACCGGTCCGGTGTAGATCTGGCGCGGCCGATAAATGCGCGCTGGGCTTTCCATGACCTCTTTGTAATTTGCAATCCAGCCCGGCATGCGGCCGATGGCGAAGATGACGGTGAACATCTCCAGTGGAATCCCAATGGCGCGCATGATGATGCCGCTGTAGAAGTCCACGTTCGGGTAGAGCTTGCGCTCGATAAAATAAGCATCGCGCAACGCCGTTTCCTCGAGGTGCTTGGCAATGTCGAGCAACGGATCGGAGATGCGAAGCTTGTTCAGCAGCTCATCGCAGACCCGCTTGATAATCTTGGCCCGAGGGTCGTAATGCTTATAGACGCGATGGCCGAAGCCCATGAGCCGCCGGCCGCTGTTCTTGTCCTTGGCGGCGGCAATGAACTTCGAGCCGTCGTCGCCCTCGTGGTGGATGGCCTCGAGCATCTCGATCACGGCCTGGTTGGCGCCGCCGTGGAGGGGACCCCAGAGGGCGCACACCCCCGCCGCCGCGCTGGCAAAGAGGTTCGCGCGGCTCGAGGCCACCATCCGCACGGTGGCGGTCGAGCAGTTCTGCTCGTGGTCGGCGTGCAGCAGGAAGACCAGATCCAGCGCCTTGACCGCCTCGGGTTTCAACTCGTAATCCTGATAAGGCAGCGAGAACATCATGTGCAGGAAGTTGGCGGTGTACTTCAGATCCGGCTTCGGATAGTTGATCGGCAGGCCCTGGGACTTGCGATAGGCAAAGGCGGCAATCGTGCGCACCTGGGCAAGGAGCCGCGCGACGCCCACTTTGAAGTGGTCATTCGCCCCGTAGTGCAAAAGCTCCGGGTAGAAGCAGCTCGAGGCATTGATCATCGAGGAGAGAATCGCCATCGGGTGGGCCTCGGCCGGGAATCCCTCAAAATGGTGCTTCATCGCCTCGTGCAACAGTTCGTTCTCCGTCAGCAGGTCGGAAAACCGCTTCAATTCGGCGCTGGTCGGCAGGTGGCCCATAATCAGCAGATGCGCCGCCTCGATGAATGTGGATTTCTCGGCCAGTTCCTCGATGGGTATCCCGCGGTAACGCAAAATCCCCTGTTCGCCGTCGATGAACGTGATCGCGCTCTGGCATGAGCCGGTGTTGGCGTAGCCATCATCCAGGGTGATGAAGCCCGTGTCATTGCGCAATGCCGAGATGTCGATCGCCTTCTCCTTTTCCGAGCCTTCGATAAGAGGGAGACTGGTCCGATGTCCATTAAGTATCAGTTCTGCTGTCTTTTCCATAAGCTGCTATTGTTCATGCGCGACAGTTTTTGAAATTAGGCGGCTTTCGGCGCCCTTGCAACCAAATTCCGCGCGCCCGAAAACTTTTGATCATTCGTGGTCGAATCGCGCGGGCGATCCTCACTGTGCAGGCTCGCGCAGGCCGGCCACCAGGGCCGCCATTCGATTGACCAGGATGTTTTCAATGCTGGTGCGGAACGGGCCGTAAAAGCCATAGTAGGCCAGGGAGGACTGGGCTTCGTAGCCGCCCTCCTTGAGGATGCGCGCCGAGGGGATGTAGCAGGGCACTTCGTAGGCGTAGCCCACCGTCCAGGGATGGTCCTCGGCCAAGAGGCGCTTCAAACGCCGGGAGTAATCCACGACCACTTCTCCGCCCACCAGCAGAAAGGTCAGGTCCTCCCCGAGGCGCACGGCGGCCAGCGGGAGCTTCACTGACCCCGGGAGGGCTTGTCCCTGAGCGAGGAGTTTCAGGTACACCTCGGCCCGCTGCTTTACGGCGAGGTCGCCGCTCCGCGCGTCCTTCTCCAGTTGCTCGCGGCCCGGCGGGTCCGCCAAGGGCAGTTCCGCCTCGTCGTAAGCCAGCTTGAAGCTGCCGCGCACCGGGCGCATGGGGCGATCCAACACCCCCATGACAGTGCCGGCCAATTCCAGGCCGTGACGTTTGGCGTCCAGCAAGAGGCCCCGGGGTGACGGGTCGGAATCTGCCCCCATTCCGGTGAGGTACATCGCGATGGCCCCGGGCTGATGCGCCTCGAGTTGCTGGCGAGCGTATGCCATATAGTCGCCCGACACGACATACCAATCGTCGCCGTGGCGAACGCTGGTGCCGTGACAGGCGTAGCCGAAGAGGATCGCTCGCACGGCGTCGTTGGTCCCCTTGACCCTCAAGACGGGCACCTCCCAGTCCACCGGGCCGTCGGGGTTGTCGCCAAACCCCACGTTGTCGCCCTGATAGACGCGGCGGTTCATGGCGAAGGTGGCGCGCCCCAGACCGTATTCGAGCCGCGCCGGCTGGAGGTCAGCCAGGGCGGCGCCCACTACCTCCACCAGCCTGGTTCGCAGGAACCGGCTGTATTGCTCGATGTGTTCCCGCTCGGCCTGCGCGAACTCAGGCATGCCGGGAAGCGTGTCCGCCAGCACCGGCGCTGAGTGCGTGTGGCTGGAAATCAGGGCGACCGCGCCGCGGGCCAGTTGGAACTGTTGGACGATTTGTCGGAGGATCGGCTCCATGAAAGCGTGGCTCACCTCGCAATTGTCCAGGGCCACGAACACAAACCGTTCGCCGGACGGGTTCCGCAACGCCAGCGCCTGCGTCTGGAGCGGCTCATCCACTTTGTCCGCCGCTCGGCTTCGCGATTCGTAGCCCGCCAGCCGGATGGGCAACTGCGGGGTAACGTCGCGCACGGCAACGCCAATCTCCGGAGTCGAGGCCCTGGCGGCAGTTGCCACCGCCGCCAGACAAAGGGTCAAGAGCAGCGTGAGGGCCAGTGTGATGTTCCTGAAATGGTGACACATGTTAGCCTTTCTTTTTCTTCCGGTCCCAGTTGTGGTCTTTGATGATCTGCTCGAGCTGCGCCTTTTGCTCGGCGTCGGCCGGTATAGCATTGAAGCGGACCAGGTAATTGCAGGCGTCGCGCAGGTGTTTGATTTCGTCTTTCCTGGCCTCGAGCTTATCGGCCGGAAGCTGTTGCAGGTTGGCGAGATATTCGTTGGCCAATTGCGCGGCCCTCTCGAGCGCGTCGCCGTCGGCATCATACGCCAAGGACTCGGCCAAGCGCAGCAGTTGGGGCAGCGGGTTGGCCGGGTTGGCCAGTTTGTCGGCGTCCTCGCGAATCATCGCGGCGATCTGCAGGCGCTTGACCTGGGTAGCTTCGGCGCTCAGATAACCGTCAGTGCCGCCTTCAATGGCGCGCGGCGGCAACGGGCGGTACCATACGTTGCGATAGCGGACCGGGTTGCCGTGGTCCTGGAGCTTGAGTGGGCCGGCCTCGGGGAAGGGGCCGGGCTTGCTGCGCGCCCCGTGGCCCGTGGGCCCCTCGAGCCGGGCGTGGTCCTGCACCAGAACGCCGTTCTCGAAGACGGTGACGTAGCCCGGGTCGATTTCCTGGCCGCCCTTGAAAATCGCGCGCCGGAAGACGATGTCGTAGGCCTGGAACTCGCCCGGCGGACGCAAGGCGTTGGCCAGCGGCGGGCTTTGGCCGTAAACCGAAGCGGCGAACCCGTCGGCGTAGGTCGGGTTGTTGTAGTCATCGAGCACCTGGATCTCGACCAGGCCCATCATGAAAACGCCGCTGTTGCCGCGGCCCTGGCTTTCGCCTTGAACTCGCGAGGGCGCCGCCCATTCGACGTGGAGTTGGCAATCGCCGATCTTTTCGCGGGTCCGAATATAACCGGAGTGGGGGACACACTCCATCGCGCCGTCCTTGACCACCCATTTGGTCGGGACCCCGCTGCCCTCGTCGGCCTCCCACTTGGAAAGGTCGGTGCCGTCAAACAACACGACGGCGTCGGACGGGGGTTTGCCCGGCTGCTCCGGCGAACCGAAGGTGCCGGGCGTCACCAGTTTGGGCTGGGGCCGGTTATGGTCATGGACGGCCCAGGGATGATGCTCGTCGGGGGCATCGCCGTAGAACGCCGAGCCGGTGTTGGCGGCCCGGCCGGCCGAGGCCAGCGAAAGGAGGGCGCCTAGGGTGATGAGGCTCGAATAGATTCTCATGGTGTGGTCAAATCAACTGGTGGTGGCCCAGCGGCCGTTGGGCGAACGCCAGTCCGCTTTGGCGCAGATGTCACGCGCCCAAGAGCCTTACCGGAAGGGCAAGGCCGCTGAGCGTAAAGTGCGCAGACCTAAGCGGGCTAAGTGCAGGCGTCCCGGCGAGCCGGGATTTCGGCGGCCCGGAACGTCCAGGAACAGGCGGGTTTCCGGTTATGGGTATGCGGTCAATCCAACTGCGTGCATAGCGATCCACGGAATGTCCTGGTCGCCCTGGAGCCTCACGTTCAAGGTCAGGTCTTGGCCGATTTGCAGGGCTGGTATGGTCTGCTTATTCAACCACTTGTGTATTTCCGAGTGACCGTCAACGAACGAAAAGCCGGCAGCGTTGCCGTGATAGCTGGCCGGATAATCCACAATTTGATAGAGGTTATCCGGATCCGTCGCCCACCAGCCATCATTGATGCTGTCCTCGCGCTCATCCAGGTACATGATAGTGACGGCGGGGTTTCTGACACTGGAAAGCTTTTGGTAATAGGAGCCGTACCTGCTCGGACTGGTCCACGTGCGGGACCCCGGCGTGCCGGCTTTCGGGTCGCCGCCGATCCAGTTCTGCATCGAAATGCTGCGCACCCGGTCATACTTTTGACCTGCGATAGTGACTTGAGACTTGTCCGCCGGGCATCTGAAGGCCCCAGGGGCCTTCAGATATTGGCCTACGAAGGCCGCGTAGGGGTACGTCGTATGGTTAATCAATATATTGTAGTTCGTGTTATCCGGGCTGGCGGAGAAATCCTCCCACCCGCCCGCCCATGCAGCGTCAGCCAAAGCTTTGCCCGAGTTGCCCCCATCGCGGTTGGGCGCGAACCGGTCTGCACAGTCGACGGTGTATAGAATATGGGCCAAGGTCATTTCATGCGTATTGTTCATGCAGTAGATGGCCTGGGTCTTTTTCTTTGCCGTCGCCAAGGCGGGCAGGAGCATGGCCGCGAGGATGGCAATGATGGCGATGACGACCAGCAGTTCAATCAGGGTAAATGCGCGTCCCTGCTGTCGTCCCCTGCTATCTTGGGGTCTATCAGTCATAATTCGAGTTTGTTTCGAGCGTGAAACGACGCTCAACCGGCAGTCAACCGCGGCTGATTGCGCCATGTTTGTAACCTTGATTGGGGCCTGTCAACTGGGAAATCAACAATTCTGCCCGGCCGGCACCGGCCGCAATCGGCACTGAAAGGCGTCCATTCAAAAGGCATCCAATTGGCAAGTTAGCCCCGGACGTTTCCGAAGGCAAGACAAAATTGAAGATTTTTTTGGACGTTTTGCCGGTTTCTTGACCGCCCCGGAATTGGTGAAGGCGCGGTAGTCCGGTTCGCAGGCAACGGGCATTCGCGGCGTCTGGGACGGCCTTCTGCTTCGATCCCGAGCTTTCCAGGAAACGGGCTGGCGGACGCCGAAGACCTCATTTTATCTAGGGCCGCCCTCAGTCTCCTGCGCCGCGAGCCGGACGGGTCCCAGCAAACCGGAAGGCAGCAGCGGGGAGTCTTTCTTGAACGGGTTCCAGGTGGTCCAAGCGACGCGCTGGTCCGGGGGCAAGGCGGCGTCGCCAATCAGGCGGTTGGGCCAGAGGTTGGCGACGCGGATTTCCAGGAGATTGGGGCCGGGTTGGAGCGCCGCGGTTACCTCGACGCGGAAGGGAGCAGTCCAGACCGGGCCAAGGTCGCGGCCGTTCAAACGCACGCCGGCCATCACCTGCACTTGGCCAAGCTCCAGGAAGAGCCTCGAGTGACTCGGCTTCCAGTCGAATTGGGTCCGGTAGGCGGCCAGGCCCGAGAAGTGCTTCACGCCCGGGTTCGGATCCTTCGACCAGTCGGTCAGCGTATCGAATCTCGCCCGCTCAGGCGCCCCGCGATTGGGCTCGAAGGCCACTTCCCAAGGGCCGTTGATTTCCTGCACGGGCCGTGACTCCGCAAAATTGCGCCCGGGCGCCGGCCGGCTCCCGGCTGCCTTGCGGAAGACGATGAAAAACGACTGATGCGCATCGAGGCGCAAGGGCACGCTGGTGCGGCCGGCGCGCTCTGCGAACTCCGGCAACGCCCGCTGTTCGCCGGTGACGGCGTCCCACAATTCGGGCTGGCGGCCGCTGACTCGAAAAGTGGCGTTGGCTTCGAGCGGCCGCGCCTCGGGATTGGCGACGAAGTAAATATCCACATCGCCGTCGTGCCGGTGTGTGTAGCGGAGAAAAGGCTCTGCTTGGAAATCCGGGGACACATCCATGCCGGCCAGGAGGCGCGCGATCGGGGAGTAATCCGCGTAGATGTCAGGGAAGGCGGCGGGTTCGTCGGCTTGGCCCCAGGGTGGCATGCCATAGGGGCCGAGGTCGAGGGCGGCGGCCCAGCTTTCTTGCGGGATAGCGTTCGTCAGCCAATCCTCCCTCGCCGTGGCGGCACTTCTCCACTGGCCATCGGTTAGGACTACGAGCGGTTTGCCCGCATTGAATTGGATGGCCAGGGAACCGATCAGGCCGGCGGGGTTGGGTTGATCGCCGCTGTTTTCGGCCGCGACCGCCAGGATGTTGGTTCCGGCTTTGAGCAACGAGGCGACGTCCATGACACAGACCTGATGGAAACTGTCGCCCACCCCGGCGGATTGCCCGTTGACCCACAGTTCGAAACTGTTGTCGGCGGTCATCGAGAACCGGGCGGACTGGACCTCGAGGCCGGAGGGGATGACCAGGCCGCGTTTGAAGTAACGTTTGCCAACAGGGGCGGAAATCGCAGGGTTGCCCTCTGAATGCCAAATCCAGCGCGCCTGGGCCAGGGTCTTGGGCCCGACAGGGCCGGCACTGCCGGCTTGCACGGCATCGGTGTCCAGTAGCATTCTGCCTTTGCCCACTTGTCTTTCTGAAACTGGCGGCTCGCCCCACAACTCGGCCGCGAGGCGCTTCACTTCGAGATCGCACTCGGGATAATTGGACAGGCCCGGAGACTTGCGCGGGGGCGCGCCGACGACCGTGGCGCCGGCCTCCACGAGACCCTTAATTGTGCGCAAGAGGGCCGGGGTCATCGTATCGAACCGCGGCAACACCAGCAGCCGGTAGCTCATGCCGCCGGCAAACACCAACCGGCCATCGCTCACGCTGGCGGCGTTCATCAGCACTTCGGGGGCGCAGCCGTCGAAGTTGTAACCCAGCCGATCGGGGGGGTCGCCGCGCGTGGCTGACTTGGGCGGACGGAAGACGTGCGGCGCGCCTTCGGGGGCGAGATAGCAGATGTCGGCTACGGGCCAGCCGCGCCGGAGGAGGAACTGGCAGCGCGACAGGTATTGATGGTAACCGGCAACCAGCTCCCACCAGGTCTGAGTGCGCTCCCAATGCACGCCATAAGGTCCCATGGTCATGCCCGGGGCCCGATCCAGCCAGGGCTGGTGCTGGTAGCGATGAAAGACAAACCGGTTGACACCGGCGCCCAGGGCCCAATCGCCCTGGCCCTTGAGCGCGCCGGGATAGAGTTGCCACCGCTCGCTGTCGCCCGAGGTAAAGGATTCGGCAGCCACAATCGGCCGCCCAAGCGTGTGCGCGATCGAGACGGACTCGAACGCGCTGAACTCGGTGTGGAACCCGTGGCCTTTCGCCCAGAACTCGCACATGGGCACGGAGGCTGCGCCGCCCAGGCTCAGGTCGGCGCACGGGTTCAAGTCGTAGGGCTCGATGGAAAGCCCGAACCCGTCGCGGCGGCCGAGTTCACCGAGATGCAAGGCGTGGTTCTCGACGACCAACTCCTGCGCCGTCTGGCGCAGGTCCCAGAGGAACCGTTCCGAGACCTCGAGGCTCCCGACGACGCGGCCCGTCATGACCGGCAGGTAACTCAGCAAGTCATACCCGCGCCGCCGTTGGAATTCCTCGCGAAACCGCGCGGTCCAGTTCTGGGAACTCATCTCCCAGCTATCGATGTGCAGCATCGTCCAGCCGCCTTGGCCCGCCTTGCGCGGGCCAAGCCCCCGCAGGAGCGGCTGGATGAACGCGGCATAATGGGCGTCCAGCGCGGCAGGGTCGAACTTGTCGCACTCGAAGCCCAGGCCCGGCAGGGGCGCCGGGCGCGTGGTTTGGCCGGTGGTGCGGCGGCCAAACCGCAACACAGTCCAGTTGCCTTCCGGCACGTCCCATTCGAGCCGTCCGTCAGCCGAGAGCTTGGGGGCCAGGTCCACGATGCGGTCGGCGGCGATGCATTGAGCCGCCGGCAGCGCCGCGTACTCGGCCGGCGCCGGCAGGAACGGCTTAACGCCGGGCTGGGAAGAATAGGGCGCCCGATAATAAAGCGCCTTTTCATCAATATCGGCGATGCGGCCCTGGCCGGCCGGCGTCGGAAATGCCAGCACCGCCACGTCGCGGTAGAAGTCGTCCCTGGCCTTTTTCAGTTCCGGGGTGAGGGTTCCCTCGCCGAAGAAGGGCTGGCGTGGGGCCGGCTTGGCGAGCAACCCCTCGAAATGCGAGGGGCCGGCGATATTTGTCTGGCTGGCAACCAGGTGTTGCATCGATTGTTCCGGACGGATCCAGGGGCCGCCGCTGCCGGTCCAGCCAGGGCCGGCATTGAGGGTCAGGTCCAGGCCCAGACGTTCGGCCTCTTTGACCGCGTGGCGGAAGAGTTCTTGCCACCGGGGGCTCATGAACTCGACCGGCCCTCGCGGAATCCCCACATCCACCTCCATGAAGAGCCCGCCGCCAAGGCCCGCCTTGGCCATGGCCTCGAGGTCGGCCGTGATGCCCTCGCGGGTCATGTTGCCGTCCATGAAAAACCAATACACCCACGGCCGCGCTTCCGGCGGAGGCTTGAGGAACGCCGAGTCGAGGGAATCGGCAGGGCAGGCGAGAGGCAGCCCGGCGCACAGGGCCAGGAGGGCAAGGCCCGCTTTTGCATTCAAGATTCTCAAGATAAGCCGCCTTTCTTTGTGGTCATGAAGACAAATACAATGACCTCATCCTATTGATGTTCATGACCACCTAGCAAGCCTGGCGAATGTCATCGAGCACCATTTGGCGAAAGACCTCATAAACGACATCCCGGCGCTCGGCAAAGAGGCACTTTCTGACGGGCACGCCCTTCTCAAATGCTTCCCGGTACACAACCCGGAAATGGCCCACTTTCAATCGATTGTAGCCGGTCAACTCGTCCACCAGCGGCCTGATGTCGCCGCGGTCCTCGGCCAGCCGGCGGATTGCAAGCCGCAATTTCCGTCTCGGTTCCGGGGCCAGAGAGCTTGCGAAATTCTGAACCTGTTCCGACCACTGGACCTCAGCCTTCATCGGGCACACTCGTGAAAGCGACTTTTCCCGCCCGATCGGCCTTCACCAGCCTCATGAGCTCGCTGTTTTTCTGAAGCTCCATCGTTTCCAG
>Ga0187857_10000895_pt1 | contig 34334 bp, 18 predicted proteins | sample June2016WEW_8_10_FD_132984 | JGI IMG/M metagenome (GOLD analysis project Ga0187857, IMG submission 132984) | Peatland microbial communities from SPRUCE experiment site at the Marcell Experimental Forest, Minnesota, USA - June2016WEW_8_100 | ecosystem: Environmental > Terrestrial > Soil >... | reverse complement strand
CATCTTCAGTTGCCCCTGCGCCTTCATCCTCGCCACGCCCACCGCCATGGTCGCCGCGCTCTCCGCCGCCGCCCGCCTGGGTATCCTCATCAAGAACGTCGCCGACATCGAGTTGGCCGCCAAGATCAACGCCTTCGTTTTTGACAAGACCGGCACCCTGACCACCGGAGAACTGGCCGTGAGCCGGCTCGCCCCTCTGGGCCAGACCAAGCCCGCCGAGCTGCTCCGCCTGGCCGCCTCGGCCGAGAAATACAGCAACCACCCCACCGCCAAGGCCCTCGCCCAGCTTGCCGCCCAAGCCGGCGTGCCCCTGGACGACCCCAAGGATTTCTCCGAGGCCGCCGGCCGCGGCGTCAAGGCCCGCGTCAACGGCTACAGCGTCCTGGTAGGACGCGCCCAATGGCTCCGTGACAACCAGGTCAGCGAAGATTTCATGAAATCGGTGGACCTCAACGAAACCGAGGGATGGAGCCTGATCTTTGTCGCCCTGGACCGCCGGTGCGTCGGTTGGATCGGCTTGCAGGACCAAACCCGCGCCGAGGCCCGCGAATCGCTGGCCGAATTGCGAAACAGCGGCGTCCGCCGCGTGGCGATGGTCTCGGGCGACCGCCAGCCGGTCGCCCTGCGCGTGGCCCAGGAAATCGGGTGCGAGGAAGTCAAAGGCGAGTGCCTGCCGGAAAACAAGGTCCAGTTCGTGCGCGCGATCAAGGCCAAAGGCTTCCAGGTGGCCGTGGTCGGCGACGGCGTCAATGATGCTCCCGCCCTGGCGGCTGGTGACATCGGCATCGCCATGGGCGCCGCCGGCAGCGAGGTGGCCATTCACAGCGCCACCATCGCCCTCATGAACAACGACCTGCGCCGGCTCCCCTTCCTGATCAAACTCTCCCGCAGCACCCGCTCGGTCATCAACCAGAATTTCCTCTTCGGCGTCGCCTTCATTATCGGCGGCATGACCCTGGCCGCCCTGGGCCAAGTCCCGCCCATCGTGGCCGCCGCCATGCACACCGGCGGCTCCCTCATCGTTGTGTTCAACAGCGCCCGCCTGGTCCGCAAAGGCGAAGAACTCGAGCATTACCAACCCGCCCCCACCGCCCCCGCCGCTCCCGCCGATGCGTCCCGCCCCGCCCCGCCGGCCCCGCAGCCGGAGTTGGCCGTCAGCGGAGCCTGACCTTGGATTAAGATTAAGATTAAGATTAAGATTAAGATTATGTGATGGACTATGGCCGCCGATCTTTCCACTCCGCACTCGACACTCGACACTCCGCACTCCGCACTCCGCACTCCGCACTCGGCCGAGGTTGTCGTTTCCGTCAGCGGCTTGACCAAGGTCTTCAAGGACTTCTGGGGCCGGCCCAAGGCGCGGGCAGTGGATCGCGTGGATTTCGAAGTCCGCCAGGGCGAGGTCTTCGGCCTGCTCGGGCCAAACGGCTCCGGCAAGTCCACGACGGTCAAGCTGATTCTGGGCCTGCTCTATCCTACGCGGGGCCACATCCGGGTCTTTGGCCGTTCGCCCCGGCACGTCCCCACCAAGGCCCGCATCGGCTATCTGCCCGAGGAATCCTATCTCTACCGCTACCTGGACTCGCGCGAAACGCTCGACTTTTTCGGCAACCTCTTCGAGTTGCCGAAGGACAAGCGGGCCAACCGCGCCGAGCAACTGCTCGAGATGGTGGGCCTCAGGCAGGTCCAACGCCGCCCGGTCGGCGAGTTCTCCAAGGGCATGCAGCGCCGCATCGGCCTGGCCCAAGCGCTCATCAACGACCCCGACCTGGTCATCCTCGACGAGCCCACCTCCGGCCTGGACCCCATCGGTTGCCGCGAGGTCAAGGACCTCATCCGGGCCTTGGCTCGGCGCGGCAAGACAGTCATTCTGAGCAGCCATTTGCTGGCGGATGTCGAGGATGTCTGTGATCGCGTGGTGATCTATTACGGCGGCAGAATCCAGGCGATGGGCGCCTTGCGGGACTTGCTGGCCAGGCCCGATTCCATCCGCATTACCACACCGGTGCTGCCGCGCGAAACCATCGAGCGCGTGCTCAGCCTCATCCGCAAGGACGTCGCCGAGGACAAGGTCCGCATCGATACCCCCACCCAAAACCTCGAAAACTATTTCCTCGAGGTGGTCAAGAATGCCCAGCAGGCCGCCCTCGAGACTTCCGGCGTGGTCTCCGGCGCCCGAGTGGCCGCCTACCTGCGCGGGGAGGCCGAGGCCCAGCCCGCAGCCGACAAGCTGCTCGAGCGGCTCACTTTGGCCCCTGTGGCTGACGCGCCCACCCCGGCGCCCGCCCCGGCCCCGGCTGTGGACCAGGAGAAACTCGATTCCCTGGCCAAGGCCCCTGCTCCCGGCCAGCCCGCCCCGGTGCCCACGCCCTCCAAGGAGGCCGGCCTCGAAGAAGCCAACGAAAAGCTGGCATCGCTGTTGGGCAAAAACCCGGGTCGCCCCCGCTGATGCAACGCCTCTACGCCATCGCCTGGTTGACCTGGAAAGCCGCCTTCCGGTTCCGCCTCTTTCTCGTCGTTTCCGCGTTGTTGCTCGTTTCGGTGGTCGGGTTGCCGTTGTTGATCAAGGACGACGGCACGGTGCGGGGCTTCACCCAGATTCTGCTGACCTACACGCTGACGGCCATCACGGCATTGCTGGGGCTCTCGACGCTCTGGCTGGCCTGCGGGACGCTGGCCCGCGACATCGAGGAATGCCAGGTCCAGATGCTCGCCGTCAAGCCGATCGCCCGCTGGCAAATCTGGTTGGGTAAATGGCTGGGCATCGTCTCCCTGGATGCCGTGCTCCTGGCCTTGTCGGGCGGCTGTGTCTATGGGCTCCTGCAATGGCGCGCCCACCGCCTGCCCCTGGACCAGCAGCAGATCCTCCGCAACGAAGTCCTGGTCGCGCGCGGCTCGGCCAGGGAAAAGAATTTCGACAAAGAGATCGATGCCCGCACCGATCAGGCGCTCCGCGAACGCCTCCAGAAAAACCCGCTCGACATCGGCAACGCCAATCTCGACGAAGTCCGCCGGCAAATCCGCGAAAACGTCAAGGCCGGCTACCAATTGGTGCCGCCCGGCTACCAATCGCGTGCCTGGAGAATCAACCTCGGCCGGGCGCGCCATCGCCTGCGCGGCCAGCCTCTTTTCCTCAGAGTCAAGTTCAACACCGGCGAGAGCGCCTATACGGGTGCCGGCCCCACTTACGATGGCGTCTTCGGGGTCGGCGTGCCGCAAAAAACCCGGCTCTGGCAAAGCGAGGTGATGAGCATGGCCGCCGAGACTTTCCACGAGTTCCAAATTCCCCCGGACCTCTTTGACCAGGAGGGCGTGCTCACCGTCACTTTCGGCAATCTGAACGATACCGCCCTGCTTTTCCCCCTCGAAGACGGCGTCGAGGTCCTTTACCGCGAGGGCGGTTTCGGGCCCAGCTTCGCGCGGGCGCTGGCGATTATCCTCTGCTGGATGGCGCTGCTGGCGGCGGTGGGCCTGGCCTCGGCCAGTATCCTTTCATTCCCGGTGGCCGCCTTTTTGTCCCTGGGCCTGCTGGTCATGACTCTGTCCAGCGGCACCATGGCCAACGCTGTCGAGGAAGGCACCATCGCCGAGTATAACGCCGAAAAGAGCACCAAAGGCTCCTCCCCGGCCGACGTGGTGGTCATCCCGGCCTTTCGGGCTGCCCTCAAGGTCATCCATTTGGCGATGGACTTTTCTCCCGTCGATTCGCTGAGCACCGGCCGCAGCGTCACCTGGACCCAGCTCGGCCTGGCCTTGAGCCAAATCGTCCTCCTGATGGCCGGCTTTGCCGGACTGCTCGGCATCGTCCTCTTTTCCCGGCGTGAACTGGCTGCCGCCCAGGGAACGCAGTGAACCCATGAGCAGCAGGCTCAAAAAGGCCCTTCTCCTGACCCTGGCCGCCGCGTCGCTGGCCGCGGTGTTCTTCCTCCAGGGCTCGTTGAACCACGACCGCGATCAGCTCGGCCTGACCCGCATGCAGCCCCTGGAAAGCGCACCTCCCGTCCTGGCGTTCACCACAGTTGCCCTGGGCGGGTTCCGCGGGCTGATCTCCAACATGCTCTGGATCCGCGCCCAACAACTCCAGGATGAGGACAAGTTCTTCGAGATGGCCCAACTCGCCGACTGGATTACCAAGCTCGAACCCAATTACGTCCAGGTCTGGCTCGTTCAGGCCTGGAACATGGCCTACAATATCTCGGTCAAGTTTACCGACTTCGCCGACCGCTGGCGCTGGGTCGAACGCGGCATCGAACTCTTGCGCGACCAGGGCCTCCCAGCCAACCAAAACGCAGTCCTCATGTACCGCGAGCTGGCCTGGTTCTTTCAGCACAAAATGGGCGCCAACCTCGACGATGCCCACATGTATTACAAGCAACAGTGGGCCCGCGAAATGGGCCAGGTCTTCGGCAAGTTCAGAAAACCCGACTTGGACGAGTTGATTGACCCGCAGACCGACGACCAGAAGGCTCGGGCCCGGCTGCTCAGAGAGAAATACAAAATGGACCCGAGCTACATGAAAGAAGTCGACCAGCGCTACGGACCCCTGGAATGGCGTCTTCCCGAGGCTCATGCCATTTACTGGGCCGCCCTGGGCCTCAAAATTGCCGCCAACAACCCCTCGAAAGTTAAAGACCAGGACCTGATCACCCTTCGGCGCGTCATTTACCAGTCCATGCAAACGAGCTTCCAGCGCGGGCGCCTGGTCACCAATCCTTTCGCCAAGGCCTTCGAGTTCGGGCCCAACCTCGACATCATCCCCAAGGTCAGCGCGGCCTACGAACAGGCCGCCGAAGAGGACGCCCCCAATCACGACCACATCCTCAACGCCTACAAGAATTTCCTCAAAGACGCCATCTATTTCCTCTACGAATACAATCACATGTCCGACGCCGCTTTCTGGTACAAATACCTGGCCGCGAAATACCCCAATGACAGTGTCCTGGACGGCAGACCCAATTCCCGCGCTCGCGACCTCAGCCTCGACCAATATTGCCTCTCCCGCATCCAGGAGGACGCCAATGGCACCCCCCGCGACCGCATCGAAGCCGCTATCGAGGGACAAATCATGAACTCCTACCGCAGTCTCTCCATCGACGAAGACGACCATGCGGCCGGCTACAGGGCCCTCGCCCTTAAGCTCTGGGACAATTACATGAGACGAATCCCCGCAGAACGCCGCGACCCCGTCGGCCTGCGGCCCTTCAAGGACATCGACCGCGAAATCCTCAACCGCGTCCTCGACCCGGAGCACGGCGCCACCCCCGAGGTTCGCGCCGTCCTGCGCACCAAACTGCGCCTGCCCGCCGAAACTCCCCCCACTCCCGCCCCGGCCACCAACGCCCCCCCTGAAAAACCTCAGGAGTAGTCAGCCTTTAGCCACGACTTTCACACGCGCGCACCACTCAGGCCTTTCGAAGAGAGCCTCTTTCGGAAGGATCTGATTGAGAATTGATTGTTGAGAATTGGTTATTGGCAAATGAACCCGGGCAGCATCGAGCCCGGATGTAACCGTTCAGTGAAGGCGGAAACAGAGTTCCCGGCCGGCCCCTCACCCCAGCCCTCTCCCCATCGGATGGGGAGAGGGAGAATTCTCCGCAGCCGCTGGAGCAACCAGAGATGCTTGGAAGTCCAAGAGACTGCCGACGCCTCTCCCTCTCCCCTTCCGAAGGGGAGAGGGCCGGGGTGAGGGGTCTGCCCCGTCACACTCTCGCCTTCACTGAGGCATTACGCCCGGATATTAATTACCATTGACCAATTTTCAATTTTCAATTTTCAATAATCCTCAATCATCGGGGCGACCTCATCGATCGCTTCTCGCTGGGATCACCTTTGGCCCTTGAATCCTGAGGCGGATGAGCCGAGACTACGCTCATGAACACGGCCTTGCGGGTTTTGCACCTGGAAGACGATCCGGATTACTCCGCCCTGGTGAGCGGGATGCTGGAGAAGGCTGGGCTGCGGGCGGAAATGGTTCTGGTGGGCAACCTCGCGGATTTCATCGCGGCCCTGGACAAGGCGGAGTTCGATATCATTTTGGGCGATTACTCGCTGCCGACCTGCACTGGCATCGAGGCCCTGCAGGCAGCCCGGCAGAAGTGTCCCGACACACCTTTCCTGCTGGTTTCCGGGACCATCGGGGAGGAGGCGGCGATCCAGAGTCTCAAATGCGGCGCTACCGATTACGTGCTCAAACATTGGCCCGAGCGGCTGGTGCCAACGGTGCGGCGCGCGGTCCAGGAGGCCCGGGAGCGGGCGGAGCGCAAACGGGCCGAAACCGAACTGGCCCGCCGGGAAAGATATTTCCGCGCCCTCACGGAGAACTCGTTGGATGTGCTGGCGATTCTTAACCGTGAAGGGGTTGTCCAGTACAACAGCCCCTCCGTGAGAGGCGTCCTCGGCTACGAGCCCAAGGACCTCGTCGGCCGCAACGCCTTCGAGCTTGTGCATCCGGACGATCTTCAGAGCGCAATGCAAGCCTTCGACCAGGCGCTTAAACACCCGGAACTGAAGATCACGCACGAGTGTCGCTATCGCCGGCAGGACGGCTCGTGGTGCCACCTCGAGGTCGTGGGCCAAAACCGTTTCGATGACCCGGAGATAACCGGCATAGTGATGAACTCGCGCGACATCACGGAACGCAAGGATCTCGAATCCCAACTGCGCCAGGCGCAGAAAATGGAAGCCATCGGCCAGCTCGCCGGCGGCATCGCCCACGACCTCAACAACATTCTGACTCCTATCGTCGTTTCCACCGCTCTGCTCCGGGAAAGGATGAAAGAACCGGAGGACGAGCATCTCTTGGGGGTGCTGGTGGCCAGCGCCCAACGCGGGGCGGACATCGTCAGGCAGTTGTTGTGGTTCGGCCGGGGCTTGGAGGGCAAGCGCATCCTGTTCAACCCCAAACATGTGATCAAAGACGTTGCCAGGTTCGTGTCCGAAACCTTCGACAAATCCATCCAGATTCTGACCCGCGTTCCGGACGACATCTGGGCGATCATGGGTGATCCGACTCATTTGCATCAGGTGCTGCTCAATCTATGCCTCAACTCGCGCGACGCGATGCCGTTGGGCGGCAAATTGACCGTCGAGGCCCGCAACTTCACGGTCGACGAGAAGTGCGCCGCCATGCACCCGAAGGTCAGTCCAGGGCCGTTTGTCATTTTGGAAGTCAGGGACACCGGCACGGGGATTCCGCCAGCGGTTCTGGACCGGGTTTTCGAGCCGTTTTTCACCACCAAGGAACCCGGCAAGGGCACCGGGTTGGGTTTGTCCACCGCCCTGTCGATTGTCAAGGGTTACGGGGGGTTCATCGAGCTGGAGAGCCAGGCCGGCAAGGGCACCGCTTTTCGGGTGTATCTGCCCGCAAGACCAGAGGCGTGCGCCCAGAAGGCTGAAGCGGAGGCCCCGTCGCCGGCGCGCGGCCACGGGGAAACCGTGCTCGTGGTGGATGACGAAGATTCCTTGTGCCAGGTGGTCCAAAAGACGCTGGAAAATTTCGGCTACCGGGTTTTGACGGCGTGCGATGGTCAGAAAGCGGTGGCCGCGTATGTCGGAAATCAAGGGACGATCGCGGTCGTCCTGACCGACTTGATGATGCCAGTGATGGATGGCGCGGCTACTATTCGCGCCCTCAAGCACATCAATCCGCAAGTCAAGGTCATCGCCGCCAGCGGCCTGGGGGGCCATCCAAACCACGAGTCGCTCCGCGGCCTGGGCGTCAAGCACTTCGTCTCCAAGCCCTACGCCACGGAAACCATCCTGCAGGAGTTGCAGGAAATCCTCGCAGAGGAACCCGGCCCCGGTTGACAAGTCCCGGGTGCGGGCCGAATGTGACTCATTAAAGGCACTGCTATTTCGATCTATGAACGCCGACAAACCCGCCCATAACGGCACACCCGGGACCGCATCGAAGGAGAGCATTTCTGCCGTTTCCTTTGCCGGGGAACGCGCCGCGGCCCAGGAGCGCAAGAAGACCTATCCCTACCGGTTTCCCCGCGACTCGCGGCAACTGGGCGGCAGTTTTTGCGTCCAGGAAAACGCGCGGCGATTGCTTCGTTTCTTTTACCTCGAACGCCGGCTGATGCAGGGGCTGGGGGCCTGGACCCTGTCCATCCCGGAGTTCGAAGTGAAGCTCGAGACCGGGCGCCACATCTTCTACCACGCCGATGCGGCGCGTTTGCTGCGCGAACGCCTCAGCGAGCAGGAGCTGCGGCTCAAGGCCATCGATGCCTTCCGCGAGGCTGGCATTGACCGGCTGATCGAGGAACTGTTGAGCGCCGCCTCGGCTTGCGAGCTTCTGGTGGGCGTCCACCAGGTGGTTGGCCGCGCGCTGGCCACCGCCTACCGCCATCATATTGACGATACGGACCCCGTGACGGACGCGCCGACGATTCGGTGCCTGCGCCGCATTCTCAGCGACTATGAGCCGATGCTGGAATGGGCGGACAAGGCCATCGCCGCCTACGTCCAGGGGGGCGTGGACGAGCCGGGCCTGGCCGCCTGGCGCTGGCACCTGCAGCGCCTGCTGGCCTCGCTGGGCGGAGTGACCGGCGCCGACATCCCAGCCCAGGCCCCAGCGCCCTTGCGCAGCCAGGCAAAACCCTTTGCTCGCGGGACCGTCCCGCTCAGGGACTGCCGCTTCGAGACCTTCAAGAACACCGGCGATTACGACACTGCCGACGGGCAGTTGCGATTCCCCCAGCAGTCCTACGAAAACCTGCGCCTCCGCTTCATCCGCACCCAGCGGGACGAGGTCGATGCCATCGAGGCCTTTGGCACCTTTATCTGGGACATCCGGTTCCGGGACTTTCAGTCCGAGTACAACCTGGCCCGCATCACCTGGGACGAGGCGCGGCACACCGAGATCGGCCACCGCGCGTTGCTGGCTTGCGGCTACGACCCGTTCGAGCTGAAAAACCGCCTCACCGGCTCGACTTGCCGCGGCCCGATGGAGCCGGCCTTCGCCATGGCCGAAATCAACCTGTTCGGCGAGGTCGGGGTGCTCAAGACCATCAACGAGTTGATTGACACCGCCGCCCAGCGCCAGGACGCGCTATTGCATCACATCGCCGACTTTATTCGCTCCGACGAGCGGACCCACGTGCGCAAGGGCCAGGGAATTCTCAAGGTCATAACCGAGTTGGATTCCAAGGCCTTGGAGTTGCGCACGCGGGAACTGTTCACCGAATGCCTGGTGAGCCTCGGGGCGGTGAAAAAGGACATGGATCTCTTCACCGTTTCGAGGGAGGATATCGAGCACCTGGTGGGGGAATAGGGCTCGGAGCGGCCTCAGACGTCCTGACGCCCCGAGGGAGTCTTGGCCTTACCGTGGGAATTGGGTGGGCCTGGCTCGCCCGGCGAGGGCACCGGGCCTACAGGAGCGGTCGTGCCGTTGCAGGCCCGGTGCCCTCACCGGGCGGCTCGCCCATTTTCCACGGAGCCAGGATGCCTGGGGCTAGGGCCGGGCGGCGACCGCCGGGTCTTCGGGCGGTGGGAACAATTGGAACTGCGGCACAGCCGCGGCCAGGAATTTCTTCATGCGGTCGAAGGCAGCCTCTTCCTGCCCGGGAGCACAAATGCTGAAACAGGAAATATAGGCCCACCGCTGCAAAACGCCGGTTCTCATCATGTGCTCCATCGTCCACCACATCCGCTGCCAATGCTGGGCGGTGCAGCAGTCTTCGGCAACGAACCAATATGCGTAAATGCCCCGGAGGGTGGTCCTTTGGCCGTTGGCCTCGATTTCTTTGGTGGTCACCAGTTTCATCACCAGCAGGTCGTAAGGCCGGGGTCGGTCGATCCGGACGCGTTCTTCTTTGGAAGCCCCTTGATCGATGCTGAAACCCGAGCCGCCCAGGCAAATCTCCGGCTTGTGCATGCTGGTCCGGTCCGTGCCCATCAGCACCACGTTGATCGCCGTCACAAAGCCATCCGGCGCCGTGTACCGCCGCTGGCCAAAACTGGTGTCGGGCGGCAGGATGTTCAGGGCGACCTTATCAGTTTCTACCGCCTGGGATTTGTAGTCGAGCACCCGCTCCGGCAGATCGACCTGGAGCTTGATGCCGCTTCCGGACAACGGGCTGGTCTTGACGCCGGGCCGGCCCAACCTCTGGTGAGCCCGGAGTTGCCCAAGCAAACCGGCGGTGCCGGCCATTAACACCAGCGCCAAGGCCAGGATGATGGCTTTGCGCCCTTTCATGCTGTCTTGACCTCCCCTGCGGGCCGAGGTTGGGGCCGGGGTTCCCGCAGCCAGGAGCCCAGGAGCATCAAGCCGAGGAACGCCGGAACGTAGGGCAGCAGACTGAGGATTCCGCCCGGACCGCCCTCATGCACATAATTGCCCCATTCCTGCCCGCCGATTTCCGAAGCGATGATGATGGCCAGCATTCGCACCAGGTTGCCCAGCACGGCCAGGGGAAAGGCCGAGGCGATCAGTGCCCCTCGCTTCCACCAGGTGCGGAACGACACGAAGGCAAACACCGTGGCCAGGCCCACGGTCGCCACCAGACTGCGAATGCCGCTGCAGGCTGCAGTCACCTCATATTGATAATGGTGCGCCGAGTTGATCAACGCCGTGCCCTCTCTCTGAACATCGATCATGAGCAGGTAGTTCGACACCATTTCCACCAGCCAGCAGACCAGCAGCCGGAGACGGAAGGTAATCGGGAGGGCCCAGGTGCCGAGGGGGATGCAGAAAAGAAAGAGAACAAAGGGGAACGCGCTGCGCCGCAACCAGGCCGGCCCCCAGGCCAGGCCCATCAAACCATAGAGTCCGGCAAAAAACGCCACGAGCGACACCTTGGGTTGCTGGACCATGTAAGCGAACAGGTGCAGCGCCAGCGCCAGGGCCACCACCCACAGCCCCGGCGTCCAGAGCGCCAGCGGCAAGGCCGTCAACTCCTTGCGCTTCCACCAGAACAGCCCCAGGACCACAAAGGGCACCAGGAGGCAGTGCCCTTCCGCGCTTTCGCTCAGCAAATGCCCGACCGCGTTCAGGTTCAACGTCCGCAGCCATCCAGGCAGGTCCGGATGGTAGGCACTGAGCAGGAACGAGAATAAGGAAGGCGAATGAAAATAGCCGAGCGTCGAATTGCCCAGAAAATGGAACAAGGCCAGCCACCCGGCCAGCAGCACAAAGAAAAAGCCTTTGTTCGGCAGCCGCTGCCAACATTCCAGAAAATCCAGCCGGAAATTCTCAAGCACACCGTTGGTCGGTTGTCGTTCCATATCCGTGCGCGAATCCGTCATTGATAAATAGATAGGGGAAGCGGGGAGTCCGCTCAATCAAATTCGCCCGCCCCTTTTCAGTCCCGCAGCCGCACGACGTACCAGGCCTGCGGTCCTTCGTGCACTAGTAACGTGGCGGTCGTGCTGGCCACCAGGTCCGCCCCCGTCCGCCGCTGCCAATCCGCCAGCGTAGTCTGCTGCGACGCCAAAAACGCCCCCCCAACCACAAGGTAGCGAATGTGCCGCTGCCGGATCGCGGCACCTGCATCCGCGAGCAGCACATGTTCCACCCGCCGCTCGAAAAACGGCCGCCACAGTGAAATGTCGATATCATTGCCGTCGGCCAGAAACCCGACCACCCTCAATCCGGGCGGCAGCAGCGCCCGGACGTTGGCCAGCGGGTCGGAACGACCGGCGTACACCGCATACACATTGAAGGCCCGCGCCAGCAACCGCTGCCCGGGATGACTGGCGAGGGCCTTTGACAAAACCGCTTGGGCCGGCCACAAAGGCCGGCCCGGGATAAGCACCAGAACCAGGAAAGCGAGGCCCAGCCCCGCCCCCGCCATGACCCGCCACCAGCGCCGCCGAACGATCTCGGATTGCCGCGGGCTCAACAACAATAAGGGCAGCAGCAAAGGGTAGTAAGGAGAAATCAGGCGCGCCCCGTCGTTCATACCCGACTTGACGCAATACGCCGCCAACGCCACCCACGCAGCGGCCATCACGCACCATCGGAGCCGGGTCGGAAGGGCATCCCTCCCGAAAACCGGGGCCGCCGCGTCCGCGCCACGCTCCGCTCGGGAGACGCCCCGACGCATCGCTGGAATGAGCCGGGCCAAAAGGTGGAACGTCGTGCAACGCGTCCCCGCCAACCCCGCCAGGAGGGAGGCCAACACCAGCACGCTCAGGCCGAAACCCAGCCCAGCCCAGTCTTCCGTCGGCAGTTCTTTAAGCTGGTGAAACCCATTCTCGAAATTCGCCTCGAGCGGGCGCGCCAGCGCCGGTGGCAAGACCGACAGGGCGGAGGTGTTCCACCAACCCGCGGCCGGGAAGATGGGTGGCACCAGGTTATGCAGCAGAAGCAGGAACCCGTTCCCCCAGAGACCCACCCACGGGTTCTTCATGTCCATGCCGGCGCGTTCAAGGCGCAGTCCCGACCAATCGCCGCAGTAATGCAGGTTCAGCGCCGCCGAGGGCAGAAACGACACCGTGGCCGCCAGGAGCAACACCCCGCCCGTGGCCGCGAGCCGGCCCTCGAGCCAGGGCGCAGGCACAGACTCGCCCCTCACCGCCGATTGCAGGAGACCACGTGAGGCGTCTCTGACCTTGATACGGGACGCCAGCATAGACCCGTCGCTCAGGCTGGCCGCCACCAGGATGGCCCAGGGCAATAGCAGCGGCAGGTTGCTGGGCTTGGCGCCGGTCAGCAGCGCGGCCGAGAGCACCGAAAGCCAGAGGTCACCCGGGCGGCGCGAAACCCAGGCGCGGCAGGCAAAATCCACCGCCGCCAGGGCATACACGGTGGGAAACGCATCGTTGGCGGCGCTGCCCGCCTGGAGCAGGAAGGTGTAGCCGCTGGGCAACAGCCACATCCAATGCCACGCCACCCGGGGCCTGACGCCCAGCCGCGAGAACACGCTGAATGTCAGGCCCGGCAGCAAGAGGAACGGGATGAAATTGAGCAGGAACAGTCCCCGCTCGGACTTGGTGAACAGCAGCAAGGGCGCGCTGAGCCACTCGATCCCGCACGCCCGGTCGTTCATGCGGTAGTTGACGGTATGAATCCAGTGCCACCGCCCCTCCGCCAGCCAGTGCAATACGCGGGGTATCCGATACGAGAAGGCGGTATGGGTCGTCGGCGGGTATAGCACCCCCCCGAGCAGCACGAGCGCGGCGAGGGCGGCAAAACAGAAGGGCAAAGGCCGCCGGAACCGTCGGCGGAACCGGGGCCAGCCAGTGCCGATTGCGGCTCGGCGAGTCACCGGCCTGCACCCCGGGGGCGCACTCCGAGTTGGCGGGCTTGCGCGCCCCCACCACCCTAATAGCGTGCCGGTGAATCCGAGAACGGCAGCAACGATTGCAACGGCGTAGCCGGAGCGATTCAACTGTCCCGCGGCGGACAAACCCCACCCCGCAACACTCGCGAGCACCGAAACCCACAGCCAGATTCTAACTGCCATCATGCCCCACCCTAAGCAGACCGGCGAAAACGGTCAATGGTGACCGGTATGCCGGGAGGCAGGACACACGCGGTCCATCCCCATAAGTTCAGAAACGGTACAGTTTTTGTGCTCCGCCGACGGCAGTTGGGGAGAGACTGCCCGGGACAGCGAACACGCGTAGCGGCCCTGAAGCAGGCGGCAAGGATAGACCCCTCACGCCGGCCCTCCGCCCTTCTGAGGGGGAGTTTCATTTCCAGAAACCAATTCTCCCTCACCCGCGGAGCGTCAAGACCGCCGGCGCGGGCAAAAACCAAATCCTCTCAGTTGGACATCCCGTATGGCCTCCTTGGGTCCGGGCGTTTTTGTTTTTCAGCGGCGTTTTCGATTGGACTTGATCCGCTGGGGTGGACCCTGGAACCTGTTGCGCAATATGGCGGCCAGCATCCGCTTCGTATTTCCAAAAGACTTCCGCCCGGCCAATGAACGCGTCGAGGCGCTGCTAGCGGGCTGCGCCCATTACGGGAGGTTCGACCGGCCGCTGTTCGTTGCCGGCTACAACGAGTTATGCCGGGTGGACCTCAATGGGAAAAAGGTCCTCGAGCTCTGCTGCGGGGCGGGTGAACTGGCCCGCGGGCTGGGACGGGCTTTTCCCAAAGCGGAAGTGACTGGCCTGGACCGCTATCCCGACGCCGGGGGCGCCATCCGGGAAACAACCGGCGGCGGAGGGCCAGGCAATGTGCGTTACGTTTGTGGCGACGCATTGCACCTGAAGGAGTTTGCCGACGCCACGCTGGATCTGGTGTACGGCCAGGCAACCCTTCACCACCTGGCCCATGAAACCGAGGCGGCCGGGCAGGAATTTGCGCGCGTGCTGAAGCCGGGGGGCCGCCTCGTGTTCATCTATGAGCCTTTCGGCCACAATCCAATCTGGGCCATGATTCGCGCCTATCGCATCGCCAAGGCCCGAGTGGTCGATGAAAGCAACGTGGTGGTGGAACAACTGGAGCAGGTCGCCCGCTCTTTTGGCGTCTGCGAAATCCAGCCGTTTAATTTCCTGGGCTACCCGTTCAAATACCTGGGACGCCTCGCTGGCCAGTCCGCCATTGATTTCATATACCGGGTGGACGAAGGCCTGATGCAGCTCTCCTCAAGTTGCGCTCTGCGGGCGGCCAATTTCAATGTGGTCTTTACGAAGTGATGGGAGCGAGGGAAATATCGATGTCATCCGCATCGGCCGAGGCAAGGCCCGGCGTTGAAGCCGTTGCTCAAGAGGCCGCTTTCTCGAATTCCACGCAAACATAAGATCCGGCCAAATGGATCAGCCCGCTCAAAAAATAAAAGCGGTTTAGGCGCAGGATCGACCAGGGCAGCGCCAGGACGAGGGCCCAGGAACGGGCCGCGCCGCTACTCCGGACGCGCAAACCGTTGATACCAAAGACATGGGCGATGCGGCCGCGGCTCATGGGCGTGACATGGCTCGGGTCATCATAGAAATTGAGGGGAAAATCCCGGATAGAGCTCGGCAAGAGCAAAGAACGCTGCCCCGGCGTCTCGACATACAGCCGGCCGCCCGGCTTGAGGACACGGGCCAGTTCTGCCGGCGCTTTGCCAAATTGGGACAAATGCTCCGCCACATGCATCAGGCTGATACTGTCGAACTGGGCGTCGGGGAACGGCAGCGGGTCGGCGATCAAATTGAGGCGGTGAAAAGCGACTCCCGAAGGGACGCAGGCCGAGAAGTCCGCGAGGTCAATCGCGGCGTACCGCAAGTCCGGGCGCAATTCCATGAAATGGCGCAACGTGCCGCAAGTAGAACATCCGGCCTCCAGGTGCCAACCGCCCGGGGGGGTCTGCGCCAGGAAACGGGCGCGCCGATCCAGCCAGGGGGCGCGCCGCAGGTGTCGCCAGTCCATATTCGCATAAACCGGAATCGAGGGACTGCTTCAGGGTCCCCAGGGCCGCATGTCATACCAGCGCAATTGGTAATTGTTGGTGCTCAAGCCGACGAACGCCGTGAGGGTGTCGATGTCGGCTTGCATTTGGGGACTGGCGCCGCTGGTGGACCGGCCGGAGATCATGGCCAGCTTGTTGTCGGGAGTTGGGATCATGTTGGGGGAGCCGGAATCGCCCGCGACGAACAACGGATAGACAAAAGGCGGAACTCCAGCGGCGCAGTAGCCTGCGGCGGTGGTTCCGAGGAACACGAACGGGAGGTCCGGAGTATCCGGGTAGTAAACTTCGTAGTCGGCATCGGAGACGACGGACATGGGGGTGATACTGGCGGGAGCGTCCTCTGTAAACACGAGGATTCCATAATCATAGACCTGGCCGCCGAAGGTGCCCAGGCGGATGAAATGGGCGGCAACGGTCATCTGCACGACGGTATTGCTGGCGGTGCAGAACCATACTCTCTGGCCGGCCAGGGCGGTCGCCAAGCCGTTGTCGCCCATCCCATGGCCGCGCGTGTAGGCGTGCCTGGGTGTCAGGAGAGTGGCGGGCACAACGCCGGGAGCGCCTTGGAACTCGTTGCACTGGGAAATGGCGGTGAAGCCATCCAGGCCGAAGAGCAGGCAATTCGTATCCCAGGCCATGACCGGCGGGACATTGGGCCACGCGTCCGGGAGCGAGTACTCGGACCACATCTGCATCGTCCGCCCGTTGGTGTTGGCGATGAAATTGGTCCAAACGGCGATGCGGAACGGCGAGTTGATGGTTGCCTGAGACTGGGCGAGGGCGCGATAGTAGCGCGGCGGCGCTCCCGCGGGCGGGGTATCGACATATTGGATGGCGCCCCAGGAATCGGCGGTGCTGGTGCCGAGGTCCTGCCAGGCTCCGCTGGTTGGGTCTTGCGAGTACTGAATGGTGTACGTATTCCACGGGATGCCGCTGAAGATGATGGCGTAAGTTCCGTTGCTCAGGTTCACGAAGGCCGCGCTTTGGGCTGCACCGTAGCTCAGCAGGGGCTGGACGGTCACGGTGCCGGTCGCAGTGGCGCCAAAGGAATCTTGAATGGCGTAACTGAAGGAATCGGGGCCGGCAAAATCCGCCGGCGGGACGTAAAACACCCAGCCGTCAAGCACGCTGACGGTTCCGCCTTCGGCGGTGGTGGGAGACACGCTGTCGAACGCGATAGGATTGCCGTCAGGGCTCGAGTCATTGGCCAGGAGCCGGCTCACCGGGGCTTTGGTTCCACTGGTCGGGGGGCGATAGAGGAGAACCGGTCCGGCGAGGGGAGGCGTGTCGATGATCTGCGGGGAGGCAAGCGCGCCCGTTCCGCCCAGGAAAAGGTTGTCGCCCCCATAAACCACCGTGACCGTGTGTTGGCCTGCGAGAATTGAACTGGTGGTGAAGGCGGCGAGGCCTTGGGCCAGGGCGACGGGCGGGCCGGCAGGCTGGCCATCGATCTCGAATTGGACTGTGCCCGAGGGGATGCCCGAGCCGGGGTCATGGGCGAAGACGGAGGTGGTGAACGTGACCGAGGCGCCCGGCAGGGCCGGGTTGGCCGAGGAGGCGACGAAGACAACTACGGCGCCGGGGTTGGCGCCAGCCTGCGAGGCTGCCCGATAAAACCGTTTTGTGGTTCCCTGCGGCAGGGCATCGTCATACTGGAAAACGCCCTGCGCGCCGGCCGTCCCGACAGCCAGCGGTTGCCAGTTGGAATCCGCAAGGTTCTCCTCATATTGAATCGCATAGATGGTCCAAGGAATGCCGGAAACGAGGATGCGGTTGGTGCCGGCGCCGCCCGGCAGGATTGTGAGGGAGGAGGATGCTTGATTGTTCACGCGGATAGTGACGGTGGCGGAAACCGAGACGCCGTACTGGTCGAGCATGGTGTAAGTGAAGGAATCTGTGCTCCCAAAGCCGGCAGCCGGTTGATAAAAAAGCCAGCCGTCGGCGAGGCGGACTGTGCCGCCCTGAGCGCTGGCGGCGCTGAAAGTGTCGAACGTGAGGGTGCCACCCTCGCCATCCGAGCTGGCGGCGACCAGATCGGCGACGCGAACCTTTGTGCCCTGGCCGGGTGAGCGGGTGATGGCGTAATCAGCAGCCACGGGATTTGTGCGGATGATTTGCGGGGGAATCAGCACCGCGGCGGCGTCAAGGAAACTGGCGCCGCCTTGATAGTCGGCGCTGAGGCTGTGCGAACCTAAGGAAAGGTTGCCAATGGTAATGGAGGCTTGGCCTGCGACCAAGGCGGCAGGCGGCCCGTAAGGAACTCCATCGAGACTGAATTGCGCGAGGGCGCCAGGCGGATCGGCGACCTGACCAACTGGGCCAAAGATGATGGTAAAGGTGAAGGTGACCGGTGAAGAAAGGAATGCGGGATTGGCCGACGATACGAGAGTGGCCATGGCTGTGATGGTCAGGGTGCCTGTATTGGTGGTCACGTTGTAGTTGGGGAGCAAGTTGTCCGGGTCGCTGAGCGCCACGCCGATGACATAGGTCCCTGCAGGAGCGTTGGTGTCCGCGGCCGTCCAGAAGGTTGCCGTGATATGGTCCCCGTTCTGCAGGCCCGCGAGCGTGCCGGTCAATGGCGGGTTGGGCGCGCCATAGCTCCGGGTCTGGCTGTCCGCGCTGACCACCAGGGCCGCCGGGGCGATGGTCAGGGTGGCGGCATTGGTGGTCACGCTGTAGTTGGTGAGCAGGTGGTTGGGATCGTTGAGCGCCACCTCGATGTTATAGGTCCCGACAGGACTATTGGTGTCCGCGGCCGTCGAGAAGGCGGCCGTGATGTTGTCCCCGTTCTGCAGGCCCGCCACCGTGCCGGTCAATGGGGGATTGGTGGCGCCGTAGCTGCGGCCCTGGTTGTCGGCGGTAACGACCAACGCATAGGCGCGGACGCTCAGCGTGCCATTCGAGCAGGTCAGGCTGTAATTGGTCGAACTGAGCCCCGAGGGGACAATCGGGTAGGTCCCGACCGGGCTGTTAGTGTCGGCGGTGGTGGTAAAGAGCAGGGTCCCTTCCAAGGCGGAGGGGACATCGCCGTTGGCCAGCCCGACGAAGCTGGCGCTGAAAATGGGATTGGTCTGCCCGTAGGCGCGGCTGGCATCGTTGGCCTGCACGACCAGCGGCGCGGGCGCGACGGTGAGGCTGCCCGCCAGATACTGGATGGTGTAGTTGGGCGCGCTCTGGCCCCAGACCGAAATGGGATAGCTCCCCACCGGGCTGTTGGTGTCGGCGGGGCTGCTCCCGCTCAAGGGACCACTGACGACGCTCGAGTTGTCCCCGTTGACAAAGCCGCTGTAGCTGGCCGTGAACAGCGGGTTGGTCTGTCCGTAGGGCCGGCTCGTGTCATTGGCCTGGCCAATCAAGACCGCCGGACTGACGCTCAGGGCGGCATTGACAAAGGTGAACGTGTAGTTGGCTGCCGCCAAGGTCCCAGGGGCGATGGTAATCGGGTAGGCGCCCACCGGGCTGGCAGGGGTCGCCAACGTGGTCAGGATGGGGCTGCCCGTCAGCGCTGAGTCCGGGGTGTCTCCGTTGACAAGACCGGCGGCGGCCCAGGTCAGCAAGGGATTGGCAGCGCCATAGGTCTGGGCCTGGTTCTGGGCGACGACGGCAAGGGGGGCGGGAGCGACGTAGAGCGTGCCGCTGTTGGTGGTCAGGGAATAATTGGCCAGCGCGCGGTTGGGGTCTTGGAAGGCCGGCAGGATGGCGTAGCTGCCGACGGGACTCGTGGCATCGGCGGGCGTCGTGAAAAGGACGGTGATGTCATCGGCATTTGTCACCCCAACGATGGAGCCGGTGAGAGGCGGGTTGGCGGTCCCGTAAGTCCGGCTGGCGTTATCGGCGGTGACCGCCAGCGGTTGGGGCAAGACGTCGAGCCGGACGAACGCGGTGACAGTGGCGTAATTATTGGTATCGTTCGGGACAAAAGTGACAGACAGGCCCTGCCCGAGGCCGGCACCGAGCACAGTGCCGGCGGGCGGACTATAAGTGAAACTGCCCGGCACCTTGGCAGTGGCGTTCAACTGGGCTGCGGTGAGGGCGGTGCCATAGGAAATGGCTGCCGGGTTGGTCCAGGTGATGGACGGGGGGATGGGGGGCGTGCCGGTGAGTTCAAGGGCCCAACTGTTCAGAGTGTTGGTGCCGCCGAAGTCCAGGCCCGCCAGAAACAACACCCAATCGCCTTGGGGGTTCAACCCCACGAACTCGCTCAGGAATGTGGTGCGCAGGGAGGCATCCGTCACCACGGTGGGATCGATATAGCGCGCATCCGGTTGCCATGCTCCGGTGAGCGGCAAACCCCGAGGCGGCGTCGTGGCCAGGCGGTAAGTGTGAATGTCGTTGGCGGCGGAGTCGGAAAAGGTCACATCAAAACCGCAGTCGTCGTAACCGTACGGGTTGGTTTTCGTCTTGCCTGTCCGGTTGATCAACACCGTCAATCCGCCCCCATGCTGGAGGTAGGCATACAGGTCCCCGTTGAAATCCCCCGAGATGTTCAACCGCACCTGGAGCGAAGTAATGTGGGCGATCCCCGAGGTGATGGTGCGGACATCGGTAACGCCGGCTGGGCTGCCATCGGGAATGGCCAGATTGATGCCGGTAAACGAATTAGTTTGAGACACTTGCGCATGGAGCGCCATGACGCCGGCTCCCAGCAGCAGAACTATCCATACCTTGAAATGACTCATCAGTTTAAGTGTGGCAAGCATAGTCCCGGCGGCGGCAAAAGGCAATAAAAAGTTGAGGCCAGCGCCAGGGCTGCTGCTCTGAGGCCGGGTTCCGGGGCAGGCGTCGGCGCGCAGCCCTGAAATCCGAAGGCCGAAGGCCGAAATCCGAAGTCCCGAAGGCGGCTCGTTGGCTATGCGCCTCGCGCGCACCTTGCAGGCCGCCAAGATCCCGGCCGTCATCTTGGCGCGGGGGGACGTGACGCGGAGCTGGGCAGCGCGGAGTCTGACGGCGAATGATTTCTGCAGGCGTCCGCGGCAGACGTGGACAAAGTGCTGGCGCTCCTCCTGGGCTTGAATGGGAGGAGTTGGGAGGAGTCGAGGGGCGAGGGACGAGTGTCGAGGGGCGGGGGTGGGGGTGCGGCGTCCGGACCACCGGATGAAAGCTGTTGGACATAGGGCAGCAGGCGTGAGCCCGCCAGACGAGGCGTGGCACATTGAATATGGCCTGCACGGAAGCTAATTTCGACGCGTCTTGCGGGGCAGTTCGTCGCCCAGCAACCGTGCGATGGCCGGCTGCCAACGCAAGGGTGCAGGCAACGGTGGCCGGGGCGTCAAGCTGCGTGTAGCGCGGCGTCTACGGCAGGAGACGACCATGAACCTCAGGTGGGTAGCACAACAGCTCGGGGTCGGCAGTTGGAAGTACTTATCCAATTTGCTGGTCGAAGAACAAAGCGACCCTCAGCAGCCTGGCTTAAGGCTCTAGCAGCCGGAATGGACTCTCGGCGTGAACGCAATTGTGGAAAGGTGGAGAACCGACCCCTTTACGCACTTCACGTGGCTTCTTGGAGTTCCTGGCATGGCTGGCGCCCGGATTGCTGGTGACTGGGTTATTGACTGGGATTTTTGTAGGGCTCGGGAGGATGGCGGATAAGAAGCAGGGCGGGGGCGCGGTGCGGAAAGCGGGCTAACCGCACAGAACGCAGAGAACGCAGAGACCCGGCGAAGACGGCGGGATTGCAAATTGAAAATTGAGAATTTGCAATTGTAAATTTTCAATCGGGCTTCCGGCCTTTTCCCTGGCGGCCTGGCGGCCTGGCGGGCGCGGGGGTGGAATTGGCGGTGGACGCCGGCGACAAGGCCGGAGCGCCGGACAGCGGCCGGGTGCGCATCTTCAGGTCTCGGCTTTAGCGGCCGCCCTTGCAGCCGATGGGAGTTATGGGAGGGATGGGAGTTATGACAGGTTCAGGTTTCGACTTTGGCCCCCGCCATTGCAGAGCGGGCTGTGCCGTTGGTGGCTGGTCTGGCGGGACGTTATCCTGGGGTGGTGTGCCGGCACGGCGTTGGCGCGCAAGATGTCCAAGGATGACAGCGGCGGGATGCGGCAGAGCGTGATGGGTGATACGTTATGAATATGGCGCTCCTAACGGAGCTTGGCCGAGTTGGCGGCTGAAGCTTCGGCCCATGAGGGCGGGTCGGCGGCTTATTCCTTATCTTGGTAGAACCGGGCGAGAGGCAGGAGGAGTTGCTCGAGCTGGCGGTAGTAGTCCTGCTCGTTCATTTGGCCCTTCTTTTCACGATGCAGGAGAACGGCCCGTTCGAGGGTGTCGCGGCGGGCGCGCTGTTCCGGGGTGAGCTTGCGTTCGGACTCGCTGGGCACCAGGCAGAAACGCTGCGCGACCAAGCCGTCCAGGCCGGCGTTGTCTTTGGGCTTTTTGACGGCGCGCAGGCCGCGGAACCAATCGGCCGGCGTGCCCAAACCGTCGCCGTTGTCGTCCAGCAGGGCGTGCTCGGTCAGCAGCCGGCCCTGGAGCTTATAGAACTCGGCGGCATGGTGGGAGGCGGTCAGGAAGGCCTCGAGGAGGGAGACCTGGCCGTCTTTGTCGAGGTCTGCTGCCGGGTCGGTCAGCGATTCGGCCAGGTATTGTCCGAAGCGGGCGTAGTTTTGTTCGTGGCCGCTGCGGGTGGCGGTAATGATGACGCGGTTGGTGGCGGACAACAGGTTCAGAAACGGGGCGCTGCACGAGGCCGTATCAATGACGGCCAGGGGACGGCGGAAGGGCCTCAGCCAGACGGCCAGTTCGGCGGCCGACACATCCGGGCCGCGCAGGTTGAACTTGGCTTCCTTGCCGTCGAAGGTGCCGTGGCCGATCAGGACGAGCCACAACGCCTCGAGGCCCTCTTTAGGCTGGGCGGCGAGGGTTTCCTTGAGCCGGTCGTAATCGCTGGACCGGGGCGAGGGAGCCAGGCCAAGGGTAATGCAGCGGCATTGCCCCTGCGCGCAGGCCCTTTGCCAGAGGTCTGCCTGCCGGGCGAAGTTGGCGCCGAAGTCATCCTCTCCGGCCGCTCCGACGACCAGAATGACGGCGGCGCCGCGATTCGCAGGGGCGCCCAGGGCGGGAACGGCCAAGGCGACGGCCAAGGCGAGAAGGAGGTGAAATCCGAAATCCGAAGGCCGAAATCCGAAGGAAATCCGAAGGCCGAAATTCGAAATGCGAGGGCCGAGATCGCAAAGCCTTCGGGCATGGGCTCTACACTTAATACTGAGGCCACAGGCGCTTCCGTGTCGCGCAGCGACCGCACCGAACGAAGGACCGGATGCGGACTTCGGATTTCGGATTTCGGATTTCCTTCGGATTTCGGGCCTTCGATTTCTCACGGCAATCCTTTCCAGCGGCGCAGGCCCCATTCGCCGAGGAGGCAGGCCAGGGCGAAGCCGAAAATGGCGGGCGTGTGCCACAGGGGATAGGTCCAGGCGTCCATGACGGGCGCAGGCCGTCGCGGGACCCGGCGCGCAAATTGGTCCAGCGCGCCGGCGCCGACCATTTCGCCGCCGGTCTTGCGCGCCAGAGACTCCAGGAGCGCAAGGTTCGGAGTCAGGCAGCGAAATTCTTCAGCCGCCAGGTCGGTACTCCAGCCCGCCTCGGCGCGGCCCACCTCGAGGCCGGCCGAGTTTGTGACACAGGCAATGGCCTTGTAGCCGCCGGTGGCGCGTGGGAGGTAAGTGGCTTCGTAGAGGCCCGGTTCGGCCGCCGAAGGCTCGGCACGGAGCCGGATGGAGTTGGTCATCGGTTGGGCGGCGGCTTCAACCATGACGGGCTGCACCTCGAGGCTGACGCTGGCGTTATCGAGGGGCTGGAACTTGGGATCGCGGACCCGCACTCGCAGGGACACCGTCCCATTGGGGTCCTCCGGCTGGCGCTCGGCGGCCAGGTCCACGCGGTTGGGCACGTCGGTGACCAGCCAGCGCAGCAGTTGCCGCCAGGCCTTGTCCATGTCCCGATGCGCGTCGGCGTCGCACAGGCCCCAGCGCCACACGTCGCCCACGGTCAGGGCCACGGTGCGGCCGCGGCCGAATCGCTGCACGACCAGCGCCGGGAATGACTTGCCCGCATCGTCCTGGACCGTGGCGATAACGCTGGCGCCGGGCTTCACGCCATGGACGCGATTGAGCACTTGGAAAGGGGCCATCCCTTGCAGACGGCCTTGCTCATCGGCCTCGTTGTTGCGCAGCCGCGCCCAGGATTGGAGCAGGCCCTCGCGCGTGAGCGCCAGCCGCAACGGGCCGGGGGCCTTGGTTGGCTCGGCGCGCTCGAGGTACACGGGCAGCATGTCGCCGATCGGCGTGCGCTGATACTTTCCTTCCTGGAATGACTCCATGCCGCCGAGCATGAGAAAGCCCCCGCCGCGCTCGGAGACGAATTTTTGCAGGAGCGCGGCCTGATCCGGCGTGAAGAACTCCGCCTCGAGGTCGTCCACGATAACGGCCTGATAGGCATACAATTCCTCGGCGGTCCGGGGGAAGCCGCCGCGCAACTCCAAGGCGTCGCGGGTATTGAGCCGCACGAGCACCGGCTGGTCATAACGCTCGACCTCTTCGGCCGACTGGTTGCCAAAGCCGCGGAACAGGGGGTTGCTGGCCTCGCCGGCCCGGCCGAGAAAACTGAACTTGGGCTCGCGGCTGGCGACCCGGATGAGGCCCACAAGCTGGAGCTGGTCGTCTTCCTGCGCGGCCCGGTTGAGAAACTTGAATTCCCAGTTGGGCCGCCCGGCCACGTAAAGAATGCGATACGGCCCGCGCCCCCGGTCGGCGACCAGGACGGAGCTGTTATTAGCCAGGGTGGCTTCCTCCGAATCATCGGCCGGCCTGGCTGCGCCGGTCTCCGCTTTGGACCGGACGCTGAGGCGGTAAAAGGAGAGCCCCGGTTTTTCGGGCCGCAACTGAAAACGAAACGCCAGCGGGTCGCTGTCGCCGCGCCCCCGGAGCGATTGTTCGGCCAGGGGCCGGCCGGAGGCCTCGAGGACCTGCGCGACAATGGTTTGCCCGGCATACCCGCTGGCAGAGACATCGGCCTGCACGGAGACAGGAGCGTCCTCGAAATCGGTCTGCGTGGCGCGCACTTGCTGGACGGCCAGGTCCTTGACGGGGTCGGGGCTGCCGATGACCACCGGGTAAAGGGGCGGCAGACCCGCCAACTCCGGCGCGCCCCGCAGGTCGGTGGCGTTGCCGTCGGTCAACAACAAAACGCCTGCCAGGGGCCGGCCCTGGAACCGCTCGGCCAGGCTGCGCAAGGCGGCGCCCAGCGCCGAAGCCCGCCCGTTGAAGGTCAGCTCCTGGAAGTCGCGGGTCGTTTGCAGGCGAGCATCGAAGAAATAACGCCGGACCTCGAAGTTCTCCTCGAGCCTCGCCAGCCAGGCGGCGCGCCGGGCATCCAGCAGGTCCCGAAGAAACTCGCCCCGGCTCCGGCTGGCGCCGCGGTCTTTGACCTGGAGGCTCTGGCTGTTATCGGCAACGATGGCAAAAAGGTTGGCGCCGGGCCGGGCTCGCTGACCCGACCAGAGCGGCCCCAGCAGGCACCAGGCCAGGGCCGCCAAACCCAGCACCTTGAGCCCCGGGCAGATCCAGCGCGCCGGCCCCGGCGGCGCGGCCCGGTAGCCCCAAAACAACAACAGCGCCGCCAAACCCACCACGCCGGCGGCGGGCCAAAACCAGGCCGAGTCAGGGATGATGAGGGTCGCCGAGAGGATCACAAAAGATTATGAAGTATGAGAAGTATGAGAAGCATGAGAATTATGAGGCGGGGAGGATGCGTTTCATTTGTCCTTTCCCAGTTCTTCGTAGTACCGGCGGACCAGTTCCGAGTAGCGGTTGGGCACCGGGTCGCGGTCGATCGGGACCAGCGCCTCGCGCGATTGGCGCCGGGCCAGCTCCTCGGCTATCCGGTCCCGCACCTCCGTCAGCGGATTGACGACCTGCAAACGGACCACGTCCCAGTCCGGTTTCTTGTGGTCGCGCTTGAGGTCCAGGCGCAGCACGCGCGCCCGCTCGCGCGCGGCCGCCACTTGGTTTCTTAAAACGGGCTCTTCAATCATCTCCTCGACGTCCCGCAGCCGATCGGACCAGGAGACGAAATCGTCCCCGGCCAGCGGCCCAGCCCGCCGCCACAGGCGCTCGTCCATGAGCCGGTTCAAATCGCCGGGCCGGTTGGCGCCGAGACCGCCCGCGCCGCCGCCCGCGAGATTAGGATTAGGATTAGGATTAGGATTAGGGGACCGGTTGGTGGCGGCATCGCTCCCGCCGCCTCTGGCCGAGGCGGTGTTGGGCCGGCCGCCGGTGCTGGCCGAGGAAGACTCGTTGGCGCGCGGCGCTCCGCCTTGGGCCTGGGTGCTCCGGCCTTGCTGCGGCGATTGCGCGCCAGGGGATTGGACGCCTGAAGGCGGTGGGACCTGGGCCTGGGTCTCCTGGATTTCCTGCTGCAACTGATCGGTCAGCCGATTCAATTCCTGCTGGGCCAGGCGGAGCGCTTCGGTGTCGTCGCCCAACACGCTCTCGGCGGCGCGCTCGACGCCGCGTTTGAGTTCCTCGAGCCGCGGGCCGGCGCGCTGGGCGGCTTCACCGGCCTCGGTCAGGAAGTCCTGCCGCAGCAGCTCGGAGGCGGCGTCCAGGAGCTTGGCGCCGTCGGGCTCCGGACTGTTGAGCCGGTCGAGCAGGCTGCGCGTGACGACGCGCCGGGTGAAGAGCTGCTCCTGGAGGTCTTTGACGTCCTTGGCGCTGTCCTGGCTGAAGCGGCGGACCGTATCGTAGAGCTGGCGCGAAAGCAAAGGCTCCGGGGCCTCGGCTTGTTCGGAGACTTGCGAGGCGCGCTCGACGAGGTTGGTCAGGCGCTCCCTTTGACGGGCCATTTGGTCGAGCATCTGGCGGCGCTCGGCAGAGTCGGACAAGCTCCTGCGGGCGCCGGCGGCTTCCGTTTGCATCTGCTGCTGGAGGTTTTCCTGTTGGCGGGCCAAATCGCGGGCCTGGGCGCGCATCTCGCGCAGGTCGTCGGCAAACTGGCTCGAGTTCTCCTTGCGCAGATGATCGCGGAGTTGCTGCAACTGTTCCTGGGCCCGCGTCCCGGCCGCGACTGCGCGCGAGGCCTCGCCCTGCCCGGCGGCTTCCGCCGCCCGCTGGACGTCCTGGCGGGTTTGCTCCAACTGCTGGCGTTCACCGGCCATGCTGGATTGGTTCTCCGGCCGCTCCATCCGTTGGCGCACCTCGTCCATGTCCGCCACCATCTGCTGCTCTTCTTCCTGCAACCGTTTGAGGCGCCGGCGGATTTCGGCCCGTTCCTCCTCGCTGCGCGCCTCTTGCAAGGCGCTCTGGAGTTCCTTGAGCCGGTCGTTCAAATCCTGCTGGCGGCGGGCCAGCTCCTGCAAACGATTGAGCACCTGCAACTGTTCCCGGCGCTGGCCCGCCGGGGGCGCTTGCGCCTGCCGCTGCTGTTCGTAACGGTTCTCCGACTCCGCCAAATCCATCTGGTCGAGCTGGCGCTGCATCGACTGGCCTGCGGAATTGCCCCGCTGGCCCCGGTTGCTCCGGCGGGAGACCTGGTACTCATGCTCCTGCACCCTGAGCAGCGCCTGGTAAGCCGATTGTTCGGCCGCCAGGGCCTCGGGCAGCGAGGCCGGTGAATTGGTGGCGGCCCCGAGCCGAGCCAGGGCGCGTTCCATTTCCTGGATGGCCGTGGTCCAGAGAGCCGCCGCGCGAGGATCAGGCTGGCGTTGCGCCTCCGCCTTGGCCTGCTCGAGCGCCTGGGTTTGGGCCTCCAGCACGACCCCCAAATTGTCTTCCGGCCCCGGCGGCGGCGGCGCCATTTGAGTGCGGAGTGCGGAGTGCGGAGTGCGGAATCCCAAATCGTCTCCCGGCTCCGGAGGCTTCGGCGTGGGCGGTTGCTCCGGGGAAGGAGAAGGCTGTGCGAAGGTAGAAGGCAGAAGGCAGAAGGCAGAAGGAAATCCGAAATCCGAAATCCGAAGGGGGTTCGAGGCCAGGAAAGTGTCGAGTGGCGAGTGGCGAGTGACGGAAATGCGAGCGGGGTTGAAATCCGGCATAGGGCCCGCCGCAGAATAATTTTGCCAAAATGCCGGAGTGCTCATCTGTCCAAATGCCTCGGACTTCGGATTTCGGATTTCGGATTTCCTTCGGACTTCGGATTTCGGATTTCGGACTTCCTTCGCCGGGCGTCCCTCGCGCTGGAGCTTCCACGTAGCGATCATGATCTGCTTTTCCATTTCCACCAATTTACCGCTCGGTCCGCCCTGGTTGCCCGATTGGTCGCCTCCCTGCGATTCACCCTTTCCGTCCCCCTCCAGGCCTGAGCCTTGGCGGAATATTTCGTCGAAGGGCCGAACCTCGGCGAAAAAGAGGTCGCCCGTCGTGCGCCGGGCCTGGCCGTCCGGGCCGGTGTCTTCGGCCCAGACGAACCATGAAATCAACTGGTCGGGCTGGGCGCCGAGTTCCTCGAGCCGGAGCAGATAATGGAACGAACGCTTTTCCTGGGCCGGCACGGCGCTGCCCAGCTCGACAAGCTGCAAATCTTTGCCGGCCACGGTGTAGCCCAGCCCGTAAGCCCGAACCCCGAAGTCGTCCCAAACCGTGCCGTCAAAGGCGACCTCCTCGAGCGGCGAGGGACGGAGGTCGCCAGGCGGGGAGGCCAGACGCAGTTCGGGCGGGCGGTTCTTCAAAACCTCGATTACAAACTGGGCGGGCGTCTTGTTAGTCCGTCCGTCGGCATCGACAAGTTGCAGTTCATAGCTCTGGCTGGCGGCAAGCGGGAATTGCTTGAGCACGGCCATGGCGCCGTTGGTTCCGGGGGCCAAAGTGAGCGCGTTGCGCTCTTTGCCTTTGGCGATGAGCCTGGCCGAGGCAACCGGCTTGTTGAACTGCACCGCCAGGTCCAGACGCGAGCCCTCCACCGCGCTGAGCCGGCGGGTGTTTTCCATACGCTTGGGCGGCTGCCCGGTGTAGGCGGGGAAGGTGACCTCCGCATCGGCGCGCTCCAGGCGCGGATACTCGAATACGCGAACCGTGAAGTCGCCGGTGCGTCGGGGGCCGTATTCCACGTGATAAACGAGGTTGGTCGCCACCTCGGGAACGGTGCAGCCGAAAAGGGGGTCGGACAGGCTCTTGACCAGCGGGATACGCCGGGTGGCCCCAGCGGGCGGGCCAATGACCAAGTCGACATTGGCAGGCAGAGCCCGGCCAAAACGCGCCACCACCACCAGGCTCTCGCCGCGCTCGAGCTGTGTGTCCCCCGGTGACACCGCGATTCGGAAGTCAAAGTCAGGGTTCCTGGCCAGAAGGTGACGGCCCCCGGTCGCGCGCAGGCCGGACAAGGCCCCCGCCAGGAGCGCCAACGCCACCCAATGCGCCGCCCGCGCCCAACTGAGCCGCGAATTGGGGACTATGTCCGCCCAATCGTTTCGTTGGCTTTGCCCCAGGACCTCCCGCACCAACCGTTCCTGCATGAAGCCGAGGTCGCGGCCGCCTTGAGGCTCCTGTTGGATGGCGGTGAGCAACCGGCCGTCCAGGCCGGGATGGCGGCCCTCGATTTGCCTGGCCAACGCGCGCCAGTCCGGCTCGGCTCGACCCTGCCGGAGCAACACGACGACGAGCGCCGCCACGCTCAGCAAGGCCAGCGCGGGACAGCCCAGCGAGGAAGTCCATCCACTGGTCCGCTGCAGCGCCATCAACCCCAGTCCGGCCAAGGCGGCGCCGGCCCAGCACGCAGCCAGACTCCGCCAAAACCGCAACCGCCGCTGCCGTTCGGCAACCAACTCAAGCCGCGCTTTCAGATGACAATTCATGGGCGTAATAGTTCGACAATGTTAGGCAACACGTTTAGACCCCGGTACGCGAGGCTCGAGTGTCGAGGGTCGAGGGAACGAATCGCCGCCTCTCGTCCCCCGCTCCTCGACACTCGACACTCCCCCCTCGGATGCCGGATTGCTTGCGAACTGTGCTCGAACCATTTTCGCGGCAACCCACGTTTCGACCAGGAGCACGCCAAGCGCGGCAATCAGGCAAAGCCGCCACAGCCGTTGCCGGTTTTCCAGCTCGGCATCCTGCAACCGGACGTTGCGTTGCGCCTCCCGGGCGACTGCTGATTCCTGCCGCGCCAGCGGCACGCCCAATCGTTCCAGCTCGTCCGCCGGCAGCGGCGCGGTGCGGCTCTCGGCGGCATCCAAATTGACGGCAAAGCGTCTGGGCGCCCGGGCTGAGACGAGCGTATAAATGCCCGGCGCCAGGGTGCGGGAGAAATTGGTTTCAGCGGCCGAGAGCTCGAGGTTCGAGCCGTCCGGGGCGCGGACGACCGCGCTCGATTTATCTCCAGCCGCAGCCGGCGCGATCGGGATGATGTCGTCCACATGATATTGCGCGGGCAATGGCGCCGGCGCGCCGCTGTGCTCGAGCATCGCATAAAGCAAAGGGACAAACTTCGTCGAAAGGGCAAGCTGGCTATCTTCCGGGTGCCAGCCGGAGGTCAAGATGAGCACGCGGCCGCGGCCGACCGGGACCTCGATCAAGGCCGCATCGCCGCTGTCGAACTTCGCCAGGGGGCGCGCCGACGGGATGGTCCCGGCATCCAGGCGGCGGTATTTCCAGAAATGGATTCGGCTGAAGTCGTTGAACCGCGGGTCGGCAAAAGGCGCAAAGAGCGGATGGCGGAAGTCAATCTCGCCCAGGATGGCGTAATTCTTGAGAGCGGCCTCCTCGAGGACAAGGCGTTCGCGGCCCAGCACGGTCGCCAGCGTATTTGCGGGCGCACCGCTCCTCAGGACGAAGAGGGCCGTCTTGCCGGCGGCCACCTGGCCGCGCAACGCGCCCGCCAGCGCCTCCGGCAGGGGGTCGGCGACGACGAAGAGCGTTGGGGCCTGGAGGTCCGCAGCCGAGAGTGCCGGGAGCGCCGGATTTCGGCCGGCCTCCGCCCCCGGTTGGCGGACGACCACTTGAACCGCCTGCCGCCGGGTTTCCTGGAACGCGCGCCGCAGGAAATAAAGCGGCTGCGCAGGGTCTTTCTCCGAACCGCTGCCGCAATAAAGGACGCTGAGCCGTTGGGTCTCCGGGGCAACGACGAACACCGTGTTATCAAAATCCTCGTCGTCCCCTTGCAAGAGGATGCGCTCCGGCCCGGTGTAGCGGGCCAGGGCCGCCGCCGGCTCAGCCTCAGACGGGCCGGCCCCCTGACCCGCTGCGGCTTGCGGCAAGGGCATCGGCACTACGCGGCTTTGGCCGGGCGGCACATAAACCTCCGTCGGCGCGCCTGCAAAACCGCGTCCGTCGGGCTGCGCCCAGCCAACCCGGAACTGATCCCGGCGCGAATCCGCAGCATTGGTCACCCGCACGCGGATGGTGGCGGCCACCTGTGGCGCGGCCTCATCCGGCTCGCTCACCAGTTGGAGGGCGGCGTTGCTGCCCGGCCTGGATTTGAGGGGCTGGACCGAGACCCGGACGTTTCTTGGCCACTCATAGCCCTGGAGCGGTTCCAGGCGGCAGCCCTCCTGCATATCGCTGATGAGGACAATCCGGCCCGGTCCAAAGGCCGCTTTGCCCCCGGGCTCGGCCAGTGTCTCCGCCGCCTGGATGAGCGCCTGGCCAAGGTGCGTGGCCGACCAACCGGGCGAAAGGGCGGCCAGTTTCCCGGCGACCAGCCCGACGCGCTGGCCCGGGCCGGCGGCGGTCCACTGCTCGAAACTCACCACCGGGTTCACCTGCCGATCGAACGTGAACACCGCCACCTGATCCGCCGGCGCGGCCTGGCGCGCAATCGACTGGACCTGCTCCCGCGCGGCAGCCCAGAGATTCGCCCGCCGCATGCTGGCACTGGTATCGACCAGCACAACCAAGCGCCCGGCCGCCGAAGGTGAAAGATCCGGAACCGCCTTTCTGAAAAAGGGGCGGGCGAAGGCCAAGGCCAGGAGGCAGACAACCGCACAGCGCAGCAGCAGCAGCAAAATGTGCTCGAGCCGGCTGCGTTGCGTGAGGCGCGGCGGCGACTGCGTCAGGAACATCAACGAACTGAACCGCGTCCGCTGCCGGGTCGCGCGCCGGATGAGGTGAAAGAGCACCGGCAGCGCCACTGCCAGCCCGCCCAGCAGAAAGAATGGAGTCAGAAAGCTCACAGAATTGCTCTCCTCGAGGGCTACAATCCCGCGCTCGAGCGGGCTATCCGCCGGGGGCCGCGATTGCGCTGCATTCGCCGGCGGAGAAATCCGAAGAGGGCCAGCTCGAGCGGCTGGTCGGTCGTCAGGCGCTCGCAGGCGATGCCCAGCCGCTGGCAGGCCGTCCGCAACGATTCGCAGTGGGCTTCGAGCTTGCGCCGGTACTCTTTCCGGGCCGAGCGCGGGTCGATGAACAGGGTGCGCCCGGATTCCGCATCCTCGAACATCGCCGGCTCCTGGAAACTCAAGTCCAGCTCCGCCGGGTCAAGCACCTGGAAGACGATGACCTCGTGGCCGCAGGCGGCCAACGCAATAAGATCGGATTCCAACCGTTCGAGCGGCGCCAGGAAATCGGAGATCAGCATCATGAGACTGCGTTTGCGAACGATTTCCACGATGCGCTGGAGCGGGGCGGCCAGGCTGGTGCCGCGGCCCAGCGCCGGTTTTTCCAGCGCCAGCATCACCTGCCGCAAGTGCCCGGTCCGATGGCGCGCCGGCAGATAGTCGCGAATCTGTTCGTCGAAGGTCAGCAAACCGACCGCATCCCCTTGCATATAAAGAAAGTAGGTAAGCGTCGCCGCCAGGGTGGCGGCATAGTCGGCCTTCGTGCAGCCCGTCGAACCGTAGGCCATCGAACGGCTCCGGTCGGCCAGCACATAGCAGCGCAGGTTGGTCTCGTCCTCGAATTTCTTGATGAAATAACGGTCGCTCCGGGCGAACACGCGCCAGTCCAGGTAACGCGGATCATCGTCCGGGGAGTACTGTCGATATTCGGTGAACTCGACGGAAAAGCCATGATAAGGGCTCCGATGCAAGCCGGTCCAAAAGCCCTCGACGACCACCCGGGCGCGCAGTTCCAGATTGCGAATGCTCATCAAGGTCCGCGGGTCGATGAGCGAGGCGGCTTGGACTGCGGAATGGGGAGTGGGGAGTGGGGAGTGCGGAGTTTGGCCTTCGACCTTCGACCTTCGGACTTCGGACTTCGGACTGGCTGCGCTCATACGGCAACGGGCGGCGGTATCGTCTCGAGCAACCTCTTAATCACCGCCTCGACGGTGATGCCTTCGGCTTCGGCGCGGTAGTTGAGCAAGATGCGATGGCGCAACGTGGGGTAAGCCAGGGCCTGGATGTCCTCGGCGCTGACATGCACCCGGCCTTTGATGATGGCGCGGGCTTTGGCCCCCAGGACCAGGAATTGGCCGGCCCGCGTGCCCGCGCCCCAATTGGCCCACTCGTTGATGAAGCCGGGCGCGCCCGGCTGGCGCGGGCGGGAAGCGGCCGCCAGCTTGACCGCGTAACGCACCATCTCCTGGGCGATGGGCACCCTGCGGACCAGGTCGTGGAAGCCCAGCACGTCCTGGCCGGTGAACAGCGCGGCGATGGGCGCCGGCGTCCCGGCGGTCGTCCGCGTAACCACGGCCACCTCTTCATCCTCCGGCAGATAGTCCATGACCACATTGAACATGAACCGATCCAGTTGGGCCTCGGGGAGTGGGTAGGTCCCTTCCATCTCGATGGGGTTTTGCGTGGCGAGCACGAAGAAGGGCTCCTCGAGCGCATGGCGGAGGCCCGCCGCGGTGACCTGGTGCTCTTGCATGGCCTCGAGCAAGGCGGCCTGGGTCTTGGGCGGCGTCCGGTTGATTTCATCGGCCAAAATCATGTTCGCGAACACCGGGCCGCGCACAAACACCATCTTTCGTCCTTCGCCGGTCTCCTGCAGGATTTCCGTGCCCGTGATGTCGGCCGGCATCAAATCAGGCGTGAATTGTATCCGCTGGAACTTCAGATGGAAAATCCGGGCGATGGACTTGACCAGCAGGGTCTTGGCCAGGCCGGGGGCGCCCGTGATGAGGCAATGGCCGCCGGCAAAAAGGACGATGAGCAACTCCTCGATGACTTCCCTTTGGCCGACGATCGTCTTGGCCAGTTCAGCCTCGATCTGCACGCGCCCGGCAGACAAACGTTCCAGAATCTCGCGCTCGGCTTCGTAAGCCGCAGAGACGCCAATCGTTTTGGCAGTAAGTTCAACGGTATTCATAAATACTTCGTTTAATGCGTCATCAAGTAAAAGATGATATTGATGCCCAGGGGATAGGCTCGTTTCTCGGAGAATTCATGGAAGAAGCCGTCATCCTCTCCCTCCCGTTCCCAGCCGTCGCCGTTGTCGCAGTTGTGGGTGGCGATGACCATGATGCGTCCCTGGTCGTCCAGGATTGCGCGCACGTGCATGTCCTTGGCTCCCTGGGGCTCATAATCGTCATGATAGTATTCCCAGGTGATTCCGTAGTCGGGGTGGCCCGGATCGAGGCTATGGATGCCCTGGCGGATGTTGGGGGTCTGCAGTTGGTTCTTTTGGGCTTTGATATCGAAGACACAATGAAAAAGCGGGTGGTCCATCGGCAGTTCGATGAACTCGCGGTCCGGGAGGGCCCGCTTGATATTCCGTTCGAAGTTGTCCCATTGTTTTATTCCCCAGAAATCATCCGCCATCAGCACGCCGCCGTTGTGCAGGTACTGGCGCAGGATTGGAATCTCGGCGTCCTTCAATTGCAGTCCCCCTGGCTCGACCATGTAAATCCACGGGTAATCAAACAAAGCCGGGTCGGTCAAGCGCAGCACCCGGCCGTCCGGATCGGTCCGCAGGGAAGTCACCTGCTGCAAGCGGAAAGAGAGGTTCAAGTCGCTGTCGGGAAAATCCGTAATCCAGCCGATGCCACTGGAGGTCCTGGAAATGCCCGAACTGTTGGGAGCGCGCCGGTAAATGACGCGCACGAAGGTGAACACGTCCTTCTCGAAGGCCGGCTCGTTGGTCCAGGTGGGAGTGCCGCTGCTGTGGGAGGCAATCTCGCGGGCCGTG
>Ga0187857_10000851_pt1 | contig 35388 bp, 23 predicted proteins | sample June2016WEW_8_10_FD_132984 | JGI IMG/M metagenome (GOLD analysis project Ga0187857, IMG submission 132984) | Peatland microbial communities from SPRUCE experiment site at the Marcell Experimental Forest, Minnesota, USA - June2016WEW_8_100 | ecosystem: Environmental > Terrestrial > Soil >... | reverse complement strand
ATCCTGGCCAGCCTGAATATCGCCGAACGACGGGTGCCCCAGGACGGGCGCATCAATTTCCAGGTGGGCGGGCGCCAGATCGATGTCCGCGTCAGCGTGATTCCGATGCTCTTCGGCGAAGGCATAGTCATGCGTATCCTCGACAAGGCGAACGTGCTCTTTACGCTGACGGAGCTGGGGATGGATGAGCCGACCTTCAAGTGCTTCAAGGGCCTGATCGACCGGCCGCACGGCATCATCCTGGTGACCGGTCCGACGGGCAGCGGCAAGACGACCACGCTCTATGCGGCTTTGAACGCCATTGTGGGACCGGACCTCAAAGTGCTCACCGTGGAAGACCCGGTGGAATACCATCTGCAGGGGGTGAACCAGATTCCTGTGGACCAGAAGGTCGGCATGACCTTCGAGCGCGGCTTGCGCGCTATCCTGCGCCACGACCCGGACGTGGTGATGATCGGCGAGATTCGGGATTTGGAGACCGCTCATGCAGCCATCCAGGCGGCCCTGACCGGGCACCTGGTTTTTTCGACCTTGCACACGAACGATGCCGGGTCGGCGCCGATGCGTTTAATCGATATGGGAGTCGAGCCGTATCTGGTCAGCAGCACGTTGATTGGCGCGATGGCCCAGCGCCTGGTCCGCAAGATTTGCCCCCACTGCAAGCGGGCCTCGGAACCGGAACCGGCCAAGAGCCCGGCTGATTTTAAGCCTGCCCCTGGCGAAGTCCTCTGGCAAGGGCAAGGCTGCGAGGCCTGCCGGAATACCGGCTATCGCGGCCGGAGCGGTTTGTACGAACTGATGGTCATGAGCGATGCCATAGCGGACAAGGTCATGAAACGCGCCCCGACCTTCGAGGTGGTCCAGACGGCGCGCGCCAGCGGGTTGCGGCTCTTGCGCGAAGACGGTTGGTGCAAGGTCCGCGCGGGGGTCACGACGATTGAGGAGGTGCTGAAATGCACAGCCGTGTAGCAGAAACGAAATAAATGGCACTCGATCTGCTCCGAACTTTGAAAGAATCATGGGCGAATTTGAATACACGGCCAAGTCAGCTCGGGGAGAGACGGTGAGCGGGACGCTGGACGTCGAGAGCGAGGCGGCGGTGCTTCGGGTATTGGACGAGAAGGAGTTGTTTCCAGTCCTGATTCGGAGCCTGGCGGGGGGGGGCCAGCAAGGGCAAAGACGGCTCAAAGGCCGGATTGCCAGCCGCGACCTGGGGATAATGTACAGTCAATTGGCCGACTTGCTTGGGTCGGGCGTGCCGCTGTTGCGGGCTTTGAAGTCACTGGTCAAATCGACCATCAACCCCCGGTTAAGGGAGGTCTTGAAGGAGATTCAAGGGGCGGTGGCGGATGGGAAGTCGCTCACCGAGGCCATGCGGCAGCATCCGCAGGTTTTTTCGCCGTTGCACATCGCGATGATCCAGGCCGGTGAACGGGCGAGCTTTCTTGAGCAGGTCTTGCGGAGTTTGGCGGAGTTCCTCGAGCGGTTGGATGAGCTGCGCAGCAAGGTGTCCGGGGCGATGATCTATCCGGCTTTGCTGACGGTAGTTGGAACGGTGGTGATGCTCGGGGCGATGATTTTCTTTGTCCCCCGTTTTGAGCCGCTGCTCAGCGCGGTGCATCAGACGGTGCCGACGCGATTGCTGTTCGCCTTCAGCCATTTGGTGCGGGATTACTGGTATTTATTGGTCATCGGGCTGGGAGGCGGGGCCAGTCTTTTATGGTCCAGCCTCAACAGTGCGGGGGGGCGGCGTTGGCTGGAGCGTTGGCGCTTCAAAGTGCCGGTGGTGGGGTCGGCGTTGCGGATGGTGGCGATCACCCGCTTTTGCCGGATTTTGGGGACCATGCTGGCCAATGGGGTGCCTTTGCTGCAGGCGCTGAGCATCAGCAAAGACTCGACCGGCTCTCCCATGCTGGCGGAGCGGGTCGCATTGGCCGCCGAGAACGTCCGGGCCGGCAGGCCGTTGACCGAACCGCTGGCGGCAGGAGGGATGTTTCCGGAGCAGATCGTCGCGATGATCAGTGTGGCCGAGGAGTCCAATCAGTTGGAGAAGGTCCTGGTGCATATTGCCGACACGGTGGAACGCCGCACGAACCGGCAGGTGGATCAGGCGGTTCGGTTGGTCGAGCCGCTGATTTTGTGCGGAGTGGCGGCGGCGGTCGGCTTTTTGGCAATGGGATTGTTGCTGCCGATCTTTACGATGGCAAGCACGTTGAGTGCCAAATGATTTTATGAATATTTCAGGCTTGAAACCGTCCGATAAGAGTCCGACTATTGACACACACTATGGTGCTGAAGTATAATGCTCGAGCGTTGCGCCCCGTCGCCTCGGTTGCGGGTTTCACGCTGATCGAAATCCTGCTGGTGATTACCATCATCCTGATGCTGGCGGGGGCGCTGGTTGTTTATGTCCTGCCCCAACAAAAGGGGGCTGAGAAGAACACCACTCGACTATTGTTGAACCAGGTTCAGTCCGCCCTGGATACCTACCGCCTGAATATCGGGGCGTATCCGACCGAGGAACAAGGCGGGTTGGGCGCCCTGCTGGTAAAACCCACTTTCGAGAACGAGAAATTGGGGGACAAGTGGCAGGGGCCCTATCTGAAGCCCGGCACCAAACTCGAGGACGCCTGGGGGAACAAGATTCGCTACGAATTGGTGGACAAGAGCGTGCAAACGGACCCCGGCGCTCCGGATTACAAGCTTTATTCGGTCGGTCCGGACGGCATTCCAGACACGGACGACGACATCAAGCTTTTCGATGACAAGAACACCGGCAAGGACGCCAAGTCGGTGTTGGACGACACCAGCGGTCAAACCAGTCAAAGCGGCACTGGCGGCAAGTGACCGGGAGAAGGACCCTTTTGGCAATGGATTTAGCTCAAAATCAACTGCGGCGCGGGCGGCGGGGTTATTCCCTGGTCGAGCTCCTCTTGACTATGTCTTTGCTTCTGCTCTTCACCGGATTGGCGGTGGTGAGCCTTGACACCCTGAACCAACGGTCGACGTTGACGGAGGGAGCCGTTCGGTTTGAAACCCTGTTGCGGTTCGCCCGGGCACAGGCGGCCCACTCTGGGAGGCGGGTCCGGCTCAATTTTGTCCAGGACACCAATCAAGTCGAGACGGCCACCCAGCTCAGTACCAATCAACTCGACACGACCACCCCGCTCAACCATGTCGAGTTGACCTGGGAACCCAACCCGGCGAGCGAACCGGATGTGTTCCGGGACCTGCTGACGATACAGTGGGGTGTCGACCAGGCCAACGAGATGGTTGGAGTCTCGGCTGTTCGGTTGGTCGAGAACGCGGAATCGCAACCCGCCGCCGCTGAGGCCGGCGGGCCGGCTCTGGATGAGACCAGCCCCGAGGCTGCGGCTCCGGCGGTGCCGCCGAGCATCACTTTCAATCCCAATGGCTCCTGTGATTCCGCCGAGATCACCCTGGCCGATCGCGCGGGGAAGGAGGATCGGCGCGTGATCGTGCGGGTTGAAGGCTTCACCGGCTGCATCTGGCGCGTGGATCCGCCCGATAAGGATGCGGATGCGACACCAGAGGCGCAGCAAGCGAGCGACCCGCCTGCCCCCCACTGAAAACAGGCAATCCGATTGAAAAGTGCGCCCTATTCACCGAACATGTGGCCCCCGAGGATCAGTCTTGCTCGAGGTGGTGCTGGCGCTGGCTCTTTTTGTCGCAGCCTCCACGGTCATCACCAGCGCGCTGAGCGCCTCGGTGGATGAGACCGAACGACTGCGGCTCGACGCGCACGCTGGCAACCTCGCAGCCACTATCCTCTCCGAAATGCAGATGGGCCTCCAGGCCGTTGAATCCAGCGGCCCCAATGCCTTTGACCCTCCCTTTGCAGAGTGGACTTGGCAGGCCGCAGTCGAGCCCGCAACCGACACCACCGGCGTTATCGGCACCCTTCAGAAGGTGGAAGTCATTGTCCGCCACCAGGGCCCGCCGATCGTCTGCCGGCTGACCCAATTCCTGCCGGCGGCTGCGGGGCCTGGGCCCGGAAAAGGGCCGGCGGATTCCCTGCCGGGTCCATCGAGGAGCCCGCCAACCGCCGGCCCCGTCTTTTGATTGCGCCATCGCGATGCCACTGAACCTGCCGATATCCCGCCAGACCAGGCGCCGCCAGTCTGTGGCGCACACTTCCCGGCTTTGGAAGTGCGGGCAGCGGGGTTTTACGCTGATCGAAGTTGTGCTGGCCATCGGCATCGCCGCGGGCATCCTGATGGTGGTCCTGTTTTTCTACCGGCAATCGGAAGCCCTGCGGACAGCCTTGCTGCAGGAGACCTCGAGGATCTCAGCGGCGCGGCTGATCATGGAACGGCTTAGCGTGGAGTTGAGCGCGGCGCGGCGCTCCGAGTCCTTTCAGCAAGGACTGAGCGGCGGCTCGGACAACCTCCGGTTTGTCAGGCTCGACTTTCCCCTCTTGTCGTCTTGGACCAACCAAACCAATTTGGTTTCCGCTCCGGCGCCGGCCCCTTTTCGCCAGGTGAGTTATTCCCTGGTCCAGAGCACCAACGGCGCCAGCGGTTCCGGGTTGGTCCGTTCCGAGGCGCTTTTGTCCAGGAGGACGAATCTCGTGGTCTTGACCAACGAGGACGATGCCTTGCCGGGGGATGGGAATTCGGCGTCGACCAACGGCCTGGCGATCGAGCAATTGCAGTTCCTGCGCTTCCGTTACTATGACGGGACCAATTGGCTGGAGGCCTGGAGCGCGCCTGACCTCCCAGTCGGCATCGAGGTCAGCCTGGGCGTCCAGCCGTTGCCGCCCGAGTTGACCGCCGAGGACTATCCCTTCGAAGTGTATCGCCGCGTCATCTACCTGCCCAACCATACGCCGGTCGGCACGTTGGCCCAGGCCGTGCCGGGCGCGAAGGAGGGGCCATGAAGTCTGAGTGCTCGGGGTGGAGTGTGGAGCGTGAAAGCGTGGAGCGTAAGAGCGTGGAGCGTAAGAGCGTGAGGGCGTGGAGCGTGGCTACGATGCCCTCACGCTCCACGCTCCACGCTCTACGCTCCGACGCTCCGACGCTCCCCGCTCCGGACGCCAGGCAAAGGAAATCCGCTGCCGCCGGGGGGGCTGATGGCTTTGTCTTGATCATGGTGCTGGTGGTGGTTTTGCTGGCCTCGATGGTGGTGACGAGCCTCATGTTTGTGCTGACGGCGGAACAGATGGCTGCGGCTGCCGGGAACAGCGGTGAACAAGCCCGAGCCACGGCGATGAGCGGGCTTTACCGGGCGTTGCGCGCGGCGGCCGAGGCTGATCCAGGCTCGACCGAGTGGCAGGACAACCCGGCGGTTTTTCGCGACCAGCTCGTTTGCGACGATGGGGCGCAGAAATGGTATTTTTCAGTTTATTCGTTCTCTGAGTCCGGCGCGATTCGCTACGGGCTGACCGATGAGGCGAGCAAGCTTAATGTCTATCGAGCTACCGAAGCGATGCTGCAAGCCCTGCCGAACCTGACGCCGTCCCTGGCGCAGGGCCTGGTCAGCGCGCTGGGCGGCGGCACTCCGGGATCCGTCTCAGAGACAAACCTGGGGACCGCTTCGCTTTCCGGTCGGGCTCCGGCCCCGGCTCCGGCAGGCAACAGCGAAAATCAGCCGTGGAGCTGCCTGGATGAGTTGTTGCAAGTCAGCGGGCTTACCATCCCTCTGCTCTACGGCAGTTACTCCAATTTGACCGGCCGCGCCGAGGTCCAGGCCGGCGGGTTGGGGACGGCCCCGTTTGCGGATACCCAGGAGAGCGGATTGGAGGCGGGATTGCGGCAGTTTTTGACGGTTTGCAGCTACGATTTGAACCAGGATAACGAGGGGCGAGCGCGAGTGGATCTGAATCAGGACGACCTTTCCAGCCTGGGTTTGTCCAAGAGCACGGCGGACTACCTCCGGGCCTTGCGGCAGAATCACCAGCCGTTGGCGCATCCAGCGGACCTGCTCGAGGCCGCATCCAAATTCAAGGATCCGAAAGGCAAAGAAATCCAACTCCTCGCTCAGGTCACCAAGGAGGATTTGCCGATACTGCTGGACCGCTGCACGGCAACGAACCAGGCCAGGCTGATCGGATTGGTGAACCTTAATACCGCTTCCACCAAGGTCCTGGCGGCCCTTCCGGGTTTGAGCCCGTCGCTGGCCGAAGCCATTGTTTCGGCGCGCGTGGGGCTAAGTCCGGAGGCGCGAAAGACTCCGGCATGGTTGTACCAGGATGGATTGCTCAACGCGGACGCGTTCAGGCAAGTGGCTCCCTATTTGACCACTCGCAGCTACCAGTTCCGATTCATGGTTGCGGCGTATGCCATGCCGGGGGGCAGTTACTGTGTCCTGGAGGCGGCGGTCGATGCCGCCGCCAGACCGCCCGCAGTGTTGTTCCTGCGTGACGCCAGCCTTTTAGGGCTGCCATTCAACCCCACCCCCCCGCAGGATGACACAAGCCCCCAGCTTGCGTCGGTCCAGAGATGAAATGCCTAAACTCCAACTGACCAAACCAACCCAAGAACTCCAAGCCCGGTTCCTGAAACGCAGCGCATTCCCGATTAAGGCCCGGGGACCGATTACCGCCCTGGATTGGGACGGGCCCCTGCTTCGGGCGGCCCAATCCGTCGAGCGCGGGAGCAAGGCGGAAATCGTTCGTTTTGCAGCGGGCCGAGTCGAAGGGTCGCTGGGCCTGGACCAGCCGGAGCCCAACTGGCAAGCCAGCGGCCCCTGCCTGGCTCAAGCGTTGCAACGCCTGGGGCTCGAGCCTGGCGCGGTGGTCATGGGCATACCGAGGGGATTGGTGTTCCTGCGGACCCTTTCGTTGCCGAAGCCGGGGACGCCCGCAGAACTGGCGGCGATGGTCTATTTCCAAATCACCAAAGACCTTCCTTTCCCGCCGGAGGAAGCCGTTATTGATTTCCAAGCCACCGACCGGCTGCCCGCGGCGGCTCCTCCGGCTCCACCGGGCAGCCCGGCCCAGGAGAGCCCAGGGGAACCACCGCCGGCCACCGTGAAAGTCGATGTGTTGGTGGCGGTGGTGAAGAAGCAGGTGGTGCAGCACTACCAACGTGTGGCTGAGGCAGCCGGTTTCAAACTGGCGGCCTTGGGCCTGGACTCATACGCCAACGTGCGCGGCCTCCAGGCTTGTGAGCCGGCCAGCCCGCCTCGCACCGTCGCGCTGGTGACTCTGCGGCAGGCCGAAGTCATCATTGATGTCATCGCGGGCGGCTCGCTCATTTTCAGCCGGACCGCGCCTTTGGCTCCAAGAGGCGGGGCAGGGACCGAGATTGAGCCGAACCCGGGACAGTCTGCTGCCGAGGCGGAGGCCGGCGTGATCGGCACGGTGACGATCGAAGTGGTGCGGAGTCTGCATAATTACGAGGGTCTCGAGCGCCATGAACCGGTCGAAGAAATCCTGGTCGTCGGCGCCCAGGGCGATGAAGCGGCCGTGGTGGAGGCGCTGGCGCAACGTTGTCACCTGCCGTGCCGCCGGCTGGACCCGGCGGGCGCGCTGGGTTTGAGCGTGAAAGATTCGGAGTATGGCTCCGGGGCGCTGACGGCCCTGGGCCTGGCTCTGAGCGCGCAAGATCAGACGCCGTGGCCGTTTGACTTTCTGCACTCCAAACGCCCCCCGGCCCCGCGCAACCGCCGCCGCGCGATTCTGATCCGGGCGGCGGCCGCGGGGGCCGTCCTTTTGTGCGTCGTGTGGGGCATTCGCGCCATTTTGATTCACCACCAGGTGAAGACCAGGGACCTGCTTCAGGCGAAGATCAACGGGGCGGCCGGCAATCGGCAGGTCTATCGCGAAATGCGCTTGAGAGCCAAGACGGTGCATGATTGGGTGATGGACAAGCGCGAGTGGCTGGATCATTACGCGTATTTGAACGCGCTGCTGCCCGGCTGCACCGAGGTCTATGTCACTTCCATCTCCGCCGGGGCGCGGGGCGTGCTGCACCTTTCCATCCAGGCGCGGAGCGGTGAAATCCTGGCCCGGATCGATAAGCGCCTCCGCGAGGCCGGCTACGAACTCAAGCCGCTGGCGATCACGCCCTGCTCGGACAAGTATGGATACTCGTTCCAGTCCAGCCTGGAGCTGACTTTGCCGGACAAGTTGAAGATGGATTTGGCGGCTTTGAAAGCGCCCGAGCGGCCCGCAGACGATGGTTCGCTGGATGCGTCCCGGCCGCGGCCGGGCGCCCAATCGGCAGCCACGCCGGGGCGCGAGGGCCCCAGCGACTCCCAGCGAGGAGGGGGCCGGCCATGAACAGGCGTCAGACTATCCTGCTGGGCGCGGTGGGTTGCCTGTTCCTGTTGTTCATCGGCGCTTACGGCATCAGGACCGTTTTTGTCAAGCCGCTCAAAGAGTTGAAGAGCCAGATTGCCGCTCTGCGGGACAAGCTGCGGCAGAACAACGAGGACCAGCAGGCCTATCTCTCGGCGCAGCATTACCTCAAGGACGTGGCGCCGCGCCTCTTCGGACGCGAGGCAGACACCGCCACCGCCGAGGCGGGCAAGATGCTCACCGAGCAGATCGTGCGTTTGGGCCTGCAGGAATCGCAATTCAGCCGGGTGCCCGTGGGGCCCCGGAGGTTGCGCGGCGCCCAGGAAGTGGGCTGGAGCGTGCAAGGGGAAGGCCCGCTGCCAAAAATGATCGATCTGATATTCGTCCTCGAGCAAACCCCGCAAGTGCATCGCCTGGAAAACCTGGTGCTCTCGGCGGGGGATCAGCCGGGGCGGATCAAGGCGCGGTTTCGCTACCTGACTCTCGTGGTCGAGGTCAAGGACGCAAAGCCGATAACGGACCTTCAACCCAAGTTCACGCTCGACAGTCCCCAGCGCCGCTTCTACGATGGGATCGTCCAGCGCGACCTGTTGCGTCCGTATGTTCCAAGGCCACCGGCGGAAGCGACGGCAGGCGCCAGGCAAGCCTCGCCCCTCGAGGCGCTCAGAGTGGTTTCCCTGTCCCAGTGGGGCGGCGCGCCCGAAGTGGATATTTGCGAGACGAACAGCATGAAAATCTCGATCTTCAAGACCGGCGATACGCTGGCAGGAGGGCAGATCGTCATGATCGATTACCGGCCCCTGCCGATGCCCGGCAAGCCGGGCTTTGTCTCCGAGAGCCGAGTCATCCTTAAGCTGGGAACCAACTATTGGGCCGTCGAGCGCGGCCAAACCCTGTCCGCCAAGTATCAGCTTGCCCCGGAGCAACTGCCAACCGAACTGCGGGGATTATCAGTCACCTATGAAGCACACCATAACTAACCGCCCTCTAAGCCGGATGCTAGGCGCAAGGCCGCGTTTTCTTGCGCATCAACTCACAGTTGCGTTATGCCTCTTCCTGGGCGCCGGCGGTGGACCGGCGGCTGAGAACGGGAGCAACCCGAGCCTGGGGAGCTCGAATCCGCAGCCGCAAACCAATGCCGTCGCCCCGGCCGCAGACCAAGCTGCTGTCCTGCCCCCGGCCGCTGTCAATGGCTTCTCTTCCAATGCCGCGGGCCCCGTCGTCACCCCGGCCACAAACCAGGCTTCTGCCCTGCCGCCGGCCGCCGCCAATGGCGTCTCTTCCAATGGCGCGAGCCCCGTCGCCGCGCCGGCCGAGTTCAAGCCCACGGATCGGAACATCCGCTTCCAATTCGACGGTTTGCCCTACTCGGACGTGGTGACGAGGTTTGCCCAGATGGTGAACAAGCCCTTGGTAGCGGACACCAATGTGGAGGGGACCCTGACGTTCAACGATCCGCAGGCCTACACGTACCCCGAGGCCCTCGAGACGCTCAACCTGGTTTTGTCCCTCAAAGGCGTCATGCTCATGGAATCCGGCCGCTACTTGCGGTTGGTCCCCCTCAAGGAGCTGCAGCAAATGCCGATTCGGATCTTCCGGGGCCTGGACCACGCGGGCGAGGTGCAGCCGGGCGAGGTGGTGACAGTAGTGTTGTCTCTGCAGAACCTGGATGCGTCCGAAATCGCGCAGTCCATCGCTCCCATGCTCTCCAACGCCGGGACCGTCGCCCCGCTGTCGCGGGGGCGGGGCCTGATCGTGACGGATCACATGGCGAACATCAAGCGGGTGCGGGACTTGCTGGCAGAGGTGGATACGGCCTCGCCGGCGCAGCGGGAGATGCGCAGTTACACGTTGCGCAACGCCTCGGGGGCGGTGTTGATGGATATGATCAACCGCACCTTTGGCATCGCGACGGCGCCGCGCCGGGTCGAGTTCAACCAGCAGACCAAGACCTACCACCAGCTTCCGGCCGATCCCATCGACTATATCACGGCCGTGTTTGACGATGCGTCGCGGACGCTGGTGCTCTTCGGCCCGGCCGATCGCCTCGGGTTGTGCGAGACCCTGATCAAACAATTTGAGGACAAGAGCGGAGTGCAGGCGGGCGAAGTCAAGATCTTCTATCCACAGTCCACGTCGGCGCAGGAGTTGGCGCGGATGCTTCACCAGGCGATGCCCTCAGTGGCCAGCGAGGGAGACACTGGGGCGGCAGCGGCGACCAAGGCGCGCCTGGTCGTGGACGCCGCCAGCAACCGGCTCATTGTCACGGCCCCGGCTGCCGGGCAGTTGGAGGAGATCGAAAAGCTCGTCCAACGCATCGATGGCGCGGTGGCGCGCGGCAGCAACACCAACCGTTCTCAAGAGGCGCAACTTCCCTACGGCCGCCAGCTCAAGGCCATGACCCTCAAATACACCTCGGCCACTTCGGTTTCCACGATGCTCATGCAGCTCTATGGGCGGCAATTCCGGATGGACGATCCCCGGCTGCGGGTGTTGGCCACCGCCTCGAATGACGACAAGACCCTCCTGCTCGAGGCCACGCCCGCGATGATCGAGCGCATCGAGGAGGCAATTCGGATACTGGATGTCGAGCCGGGCCGGGGGCCCTTCGAGGTGCGCACTTACCAACTGGCGGAGGCCAATGCGGCTGAAATGGCCCAGACTCTGGCCCGGCTCTTTGCCAACGGCCCGGGCCGGGGCGGGCCCGGGGACCGGCAGCCGCAATTCGAGTCGGACCCCGCTTCCAACTCGCTCATCGTGGCCGCGACCAAGCAACAGTTCGAGCAGATAGACCAGTTGATTAAGGAACTGCGCGCCTCGGTGGAAGTGGCCACCGAAATCCGCACCTTCGCCCTCAAGTACAGCGACCCCGGCCAAATGGTCGCACTATTGACTACGATGCTCCACGAGGAGAATCCCGTCAACCAGTACCGGCGCTTTCGCAACTCGCCTTATGGCGGCGGCCCCATCGCCGAGGTTGGCAGGCTGCGCATCGCTACCGCCCCGGCCCTCAATGCCGTCGTCCTCCAGGGTCCGCCGGACAAGTTGCGGCTGGCGGAGTTGTTGATCAATACCCTCGACAAGGAGCGGACGGACCCCGCCTCGACTATCCGCACGGTCCGCCTGAAGAAGGCGCAGGCGCAAGCCACCTCCGAGGCTGTCGGCAGGATTTTGGATGGCCGCAACACGCCCGGCCAAACCCGGCGGACCACGGTCATGCCTGTCAGCAGCTCGAACACCCTCCTTGTGGATGGACCCGAGGCCCAAGTGGAGGAGGTGCTCCAGATCATCCAGCAACTGGATGAGGAGAGCTCCGGGGGCAGCTTGGAATTCCACATCTACCACGTCGAGAAGGGCAACGCGGCGGAGATCTCCCGTATCCTGGGCCAGATGCTGGATTCGCTGGCCCGCAGCAAGGTCAACACCGGGCGGGTCAACCAGGAACCGCCGGTTACGATGGCGGTGGATGACCGCTCGAACAGCCTGATCGTTTCCGCCACGTCGGACTCGTTCAAGGTGATTGACAATCTGCTCAAGCAGCTCGACTCCAACCAGCCGGCCGAGCGTATGATGCGCATCATCACGGTGAAGTCCATGCAGGCCAGCGAACTGGCGACCAAGGTCCGGCCGCTCTACCTCGACCAGGCCAAGAGCCTCCCGACCGCCTCGGGGCCGGAAGCGATGATCCTGCCCGACGATTACAACGACCGCCTGATCGTCACCGCATCGGCCCCCCAACTCAAACTGATTGAAGACCTGGCCAAAGCGTTGGACGTGACTCCGGACCAATCCGACCGCCAGCTCAAGACGATTACTCTCATCAACAGCTCGGCCAATTGGATTATCACCCTGCTCCAGCAGCTCTACAGCCGCCAGTTCCACGCCGAAAACCCCCGGCTGCGCCTGGTGGCCACCCCTGCCAGCAACGATCGGAACCTGGTGCTCGAGGCCCCCACGACGATGCTCCCCCGGCTCGAGGAGGTGATAGCCACGCTGGATGCCGAGCCGGCGCGCAACGCCTTCGAGGTCCGCACCTATCAACTGACCGGGGCCGTTGCCACTGACATGGTCCAGAGCCTGACCCGGCTCTTTGCCGAAAGGCAGGACTGGCAAAAGAAAGGGCCCGGGCCCGTGACCCAGCCTCGATTCGAGGCCGACCCCACATCCAACACCATGATCGTCGCGGCGACCAAGGAGCAGTTCGTGCAAATCGATCAATTGATCAAAGAACTCCGCGCGTCCGTCGAAGTCGCGACGGAAATCCGCACCTTCAAGCTGAAGTACTGCGACCCCGATCAGATGGTGGCGTTGCTGGACACGATGCTTCACGAACAGACGCCGCCCAACCCCAATCGCGTCCGGGCCGCTCCCGTCGGCAGTAGTGGCGCCGTGAGCGATTACGGCAAGCTGCGTATCGCCGCGGCCCCCGCCCTCAACGCGGTGGTCCTCCAAGGCCCCTCCGACAAGCTTCGTTTGGCCGAACAACTGATTACGGCGCTGGACCAGGAAAAGGGCGACCCTGCCTGCACGATTCGGACGGTGCACCTGAGCAAGGCCAAGCCGGAGGCGGTCGCCGAAGCGGTCAACAAGACCCTTGAAAGCCGGGCCACGCGCAACCAGACCCGGCGGACTACGATCACCCCGGTGGCCGCCTCCAACAGCCTCATCATTGATGGTCCGCCCTCGGAAGTGGAAGAGGTGCTGCGGATTATTCAGGAATTGGACCGCGAGAGCTCGAACGGCGACATCGAGTTTCACATCTACCGGCTCGAGAACGGCAACCCGAAGGAGACCTCGCGCATCCTGGGCCAGATGCTCGAGGCCCTGACCCGCAGTGAGTCGCGCTTCGGCCGCGCCTCCCAGCGGGTGCCCGTAACGATGGCGGTGGATGACCGCTCCAACAGCCTGATCGTCTCCGCCACGCCCGAGTCGTTCAAGATCATCGAAAAGCTGCTGATGGCCCTGGATAAGGCCCCCAAACGCCCCGACCGCAGCATGAACCTTTACACCCTGGTGAATGTCGACCCTTACGAGCTGGCCTCCAAATTGGAAGCGCTCTATGCGGACCGGCCCAAGGATGAACAGGTGAGCGCCGAGGCGGACCCTTACTCGAACAGTCTGACAGTCATTGCTCCGCAGGAGGATTTCCCGGCGATCGAAGAAATGATTCGGCGCCTGGACGAGGCCGCCGTCGATCGCAGCCTGCAAGTGCGGATGGTGGCTTTAGAAAGAATACCCGCCGCGCAAATGGCGGCCATGTTGACCAATGTCTATTCACAAATTGCCTCGGGCGAGGTCAGGCTCGTGGATCGGCTGCCTCGCCCCAAGGAGAAGAGCGTCCTCAGAATGACGCCCATCTCGATTACGCGCAGCAATGCCCCGCCCGCTTTGACCAACGAAACGAGGGCCGGTGCGGCCGCCTTGCCCGCAACCCATCAGCCCTCCGCCGCCTTTTTTTTTCCCGAGGTCGTCATCGCGGTGGACAAGGCCTCCAATGCCCTGCTCCTGTCCGGGCCGGCGCACGAGCTGGACCAGATTCAAACCATCATCCGCGACCTGACCCGCGCCGCCTCCAGCAATGACACCGAGTTGCGATTGTACTCCCTGCGGGAGGCCGACCCGGTCGTGATTGCCCGGACACTCAACGAGCTGTTCCGTACGGACCAGGGCCAAGGCGGCCTGGGCGGCGGAGCCAATGCCGGCGGCCGTTCAGGCCGAAGGTCGGCCCAGGCGCCCCTGCCTGGGCAACCGCCGGTCGTGGCTCCGCCGGCCAGGATTGTCGTCGTCTCCGAACCGCGCACGCGCAGCATCATCGTTCGCGCGCACCCGACCGATTTTGCCCTGGTGGAGCCGTTGATCAAGGAACTCGATGCGGCGGGCCTCAACGCCCAACTGGGTTCCCGGCTGGTCCCGCTCAAAAATGTTCATCCCGACAACCTTCTGCCGCTGGTCACTCAAATCATGGCCGAGTTGCGCCTTGCCCGCCCCGGCGAGCCGGTGACCGTGGCGCGCGACCCTCGGGGCCTTGGCGTTTTCGTGGTTGCCCGCAACTCGATGCTGGACCAGGTCGAATCGATGATTCAGGAATTGGATACCGCGGCCAATTATGAGGAGGCCGAGGTGGTGCTGTGGCCCCTCAAGAATGCCAATGCCCCCCAGCTCGCCGGCATTCTCCAGGGAATGCTCAGGCCGGGGACCCAGGGCGAGGTGACCATCGAAGCCAGGGAGTTGCAGGAACAGGTCCGCCGTTTGAAAATCCAGAATGCGCACGGCCAGCCGGTCGTCCTGGACCTGACCAAGCCGATCAAAATCATGGCCGACCCAATCCTGGGCGCGCAGGAGGGCGCCAACCGTTTGATTCTCATTTCGACCGCCGACAATCTCAAGGCCCTGGGTTCCGTCATCGCCATGATGGACACCGTCCCTTCCATGGCCAACATCCGCATTTTTCCGTTGCAGTTTGCCGACGCGGCCACGCTGCAGCTCTTGATTACCGAGCTTTATCAAGGGCCCGGTTTCTCGAAAATGCGCCCCGAAGACAAGCCCAACGTAGTGGTGGACGACCGGACCGACTCGCTCATTGTATCGGGCAACGAAACCGCCTTCTCCATGGTGACCAATCTGCTCGAGCACCTGGACAAAGAGGGCCTGTCCCTCGCCGGCCAGATTCGGCTGGTGCCTCTCAAGCACGCCACCGCCCAGACGCTCAGTTTGGCGCTGACGACCCTTTTTAATCAGCGCGCCCAGGCCTCCCGCTCACCCGATGCGCGGCGCAACCGGCCGGTCATTATCCCGGACCCGCGCAGCAACAGCCTCCTCGTGTCCGCGGGGGTGGAGGACAGCCGGGCGCTGGATGCGCTGCTCGAGAAGCTGGATCGGAAGCCGGAAAATGCCGCCGTCTCCATCACGGTCATCGGTCTGCGGCACAACGATTCGGCCCAGGTTGCCTCCATGCTCACCAGCGTGTTTGCCGCCCGCCACAGGAGCACCACCGCCCCCGGCCAGCCGCCGATGCCGCAAGACGAAGTTAATGTCGAGGCCGATCCCCTGGGCAACGCCCTTATCATCACCGCCAGCCCGGAGAATCTCGAGATGGCCAAGGACCTCATCAACCGGGTCGATGCCGAGCCTGTGGTGCAGGAGGGCCTCATTCAGACCTTCACGCTCAAGCAAGCTGACGCCCAGCGGGCGGCCACGATGCTGCGCTCGCTCATCGATCAGGGGATCTATCGGCCGGGCATCGCGGCCGCCGGCAACCGGCGCACCTCCCGTGATGCGATAGCGGTGACGGTGGATGCGCGCTCCAATACGCTCATCATTTCCGCCAGCCCGGAGAACCTCATGGTGGTCAAGGAGTTGATCAAACAAATCGATTCACAGAATTATTCGGAGGCCGCCGATATCCGGTTGTTCCAGCTCAAGCACGCCAAGGCCTCCCAATTGGCAACCGTGCTCCAGCAGTTCTTCAGCGCGAAACGCTCCGGTGAGAGCGCCGCCGGGACCACCGAGCGCAGCACGCCGGTGACCGTGACGCCCGATGACCGGACCAGCACCCTGCTGGTCACCGGCGGGCGTGAGGTCTTTGCGGTCGTCGAGCGAATGGTCGCCCAACTGGACGCCGAGCAAGTCGTCGCCCGAACCAGCTTCAAGGTGTTCTCACTCAAGCAGGCGACGGCCGGCAAACTGGCGGCGACTTTGACCCAATTGTTTGCCAAACGCCCGACGACGATCCGGGGCGAGCCCCCAGACCCGATTACGATTGTCGAGGATAGCTGGGCCAATGCGCTCATCATCGGCGCCTCCCCGGAAGACCTGGTCATGGTCGAATCGCTCATCTCCCAATTGGATAATGGACTGACCGAGGCCGGGATGGAAGTTCAGGTCATGCCGCTGGTCAAGGCCGACGCGCGCCAGGTCGCCACAACGATCACGACCCTATACCGCACTGGCGGACCCGGAACCGTTTCCCCGGTCACCGCCAACGTGGACGAGCGCCTCAATGCCGTGATTGTCTCCGCCGGCCAAACCGATATCAAACGGATTGCCGAGCTGGTCAAGAAGCTGGACACCGACCAGGTGACGCAAGTCAACGAGATTCATGTCTTCACCCTGACTAACGCGCGGGCGCAGCAGTTGTCTATAATCCTGACGGAGATTCTCAACTCCAAACCAACCTCCTTGACCGGCCAAAGCCCCAGCCGCCAATCCCTCCTCCAGTTCATAGGCCAGACCCCGGACGGCAAGGAATTGCTGACCTCGGCCCTCAAGGAAGGAGTGTTGATCGCGCCCGACGTGCGCGCCAATGCCATCGTCATCTCGGCCCCCGTAGAATACATGAAACTGCTGCAGCAGTTGATTGGGCGGTTGGATGCCACTTCACCCCAGGTTGCAACCATTCGAGTGTTCGCCCTCAAGAACGCCGACGCCCGCCAGATGATGACCGTGCTGACCACCCTGTTCCATCTCCAGACGCCCGGCCTCTCGACCAGCCAGCCCACCACCAGCAACCGAACGGTCAAATACAACCTTGAGAGAGAGGTGCCCAACTTTGACCCTTTTGCCTCTGGCGCGGACGAAGTCGGCGCTTCGGCCGTGCTCGGAACGGCGGAGGAAACTGCCCTGACCGTCAGTGTGGACATCCGCAGCAACAGCCTCATCGTCGGGGGCTCCGAGCATTACGTTGCCCTGGCTTCCGAAATCATTGACACCCTGGATTCCAGCCCGGCCCAGGAGCGCAAGTTCGAGGTCTATCCTTTGAAGAATTCGCGCGCGCTCCAGATGCAGACCTCGTTGCAGACCTTTCTCACGCAGGATGCGCAGTTGGTCATCGCCGCGGTCGGCCAACAAGCCATGACCCAGGAACTGCTCGACCGCCAGGCCACCATTGTGGCGGACACCAACAGCAATACCCTGCTCATCTCCGCCACTCCGCGCAATTACCCCCAGATCAGCCGACTGGTCGAGCAACTCGACCGGCCCCAGCGCCAAGTCCTTATCCAGGTGCTCATCGCCGAGGTCACCCTCACCAAGGACGACGAACTGGGCGTGGAATGGACCTATCAGACCGGCGGCAATCCCAGCACCAAGACCGGCACCGACTTCGGCGTGGCCAACGCGCTCAAGACTGCCGGCGGATTCGGCTCGGCAATTTCGGGCGACAAATTCAACTTTCTGTTCCGCGCCCTCCAGAGCGAAGACCGCCTCCACGTGCTCAGCCGTCCCCAGATCCTCACCGCTGACAACCAGCAAGCCACGATTACCGTCGGCCAGGAGGTGCCGCTGGTGACCTCCAGCACCTTCGCCGGGTTGACCGCCACCCCCGTCAATCAATTCACCTACACCAATGTTGGCGTCAACCTGTCAGTGACTCCCAACATCAGCCCTGACGGCTTCGTCAGAATGGTTGTCGCCCCGCAGATCACCGAGTTGACCACTGCAACGGTCAACATCAGCCCGGGCATCAACGCCCCGATTATCAACCAGCGCACCGCCACCACCTCCGTCAGTGTCCAAAGCGGCCAGTCCATCCTCATTGGCGGCCTCATCAGCACCAGCGACGAACTCACCAGCAAAAGCGTGCCGGTGCTTGGCCAGATTCCCCTGCTGGGCGCCCTTTTTCGCAGCAATGTCAAGACGAGCACCCGCACCGAATTGCTCATCGTCCTGACCCCGGAGGTGCTCATCAACGGCGAGGCGATACCCACTACCAACTCCGCCATCTCCGTCACCCGCGAGCAATTGGATCGCTCCCCGATCAAGCATGATTACCAGTCCGGTCCTCTCTACCGCCAGATGCTCGATCCCCTTTATCCGGAGTCTAACACCAACGCCCCAACTGCGATTCCCTCCGACGAGAAGCCGAAGACGGTGCCGCAGAAAAACCCATGATGCGCAAGAAGTTTGTTGGAATTCCTCCCAAAACATCGAAGTTGCCTTGGCACGGGCGCCTGCTCATCCGCGTCCTCGCGGCGCTGGTGCTCTTGCCGCTGCTCCTGTGCCTCTCCGGTTGCGGCACTTCCGGACCGCCGGCAAGGCCGGCGCCCGACCGCCCCTCCTCCGGGTCGCGCATAGACGAACTTAACCTGGTCACTATGCCCGTGGCGGTTAATCTGGAATCCAAGCTCGGCATGAATGGCATCCAAGCCAAAGTCTATGCCGTCGATTACCAGCGCCCCAAAACCCAGCCGATCAAGGACGGGACGCTCGAGATTCTCATGTTTGAGGGCCTTGTCGGAGAATCCTTTGACCAAACCAACCGCTGCCGCCATCTGTGGTCCTTCCCGGCTCGAGACCTTGCCACTAGCGCAGTCACGACGACGGTGGGCACAGGTTATGCCTTTCCATTAGCTTGGGGCAAAGATCGACCGCGCGCGGACAAGATAACCGTGGTTGCCAGGTACCAGCCTCCTCAGGGCCCGATGATTTACTCCGCCCCCAGTTACATCTCCATTCCCCCGCCGCCCTCCCCGCTCTTGCCGTCTTCCGTGCCGCCGCCTTCGCCCCCGCCCAACCAGTAAGCCGAGGAGGCGAAGTCACAGGGTTGTGCGCGGGTGGTGCGCACAAAACCCCGATGGACCATTTAAGCCGCCGCCAGCTTCCGACGCAGACCGTGGATGCCAACGAGTGACATCCCTAAGAGCGCTAACGTTATCCCACTGTCGGGAACGCCAACGACGCCAGTGCCAACCGTGCCGTCCAATCCGGCATGAGAAGTGCCTAGGAATGCATTGCCGGGCTTGTTCTTTATCCCGCCGGGACTGTTGTTCCACAGAATGATGGAGGTCCAGGTCCCAGAGTTGAACGCAGCCAAAGCAGCGGAGCCCCACTCTATGTAATAGGGGCCAGCTTTGAGGATGGCGTCGGTCAGAACGGGCTGAGGGTGGCCGTCAAAAGATATGTCGACCCAGTAGCCGGTGCTGGCGCTGCCACCGAACGTGGTGGAGTACAGACCCGCAGCAGTCCCACCGTTCTCGGTATCGTAAAGGGAGGCAACGTCATTGCCGGAGATGACCGACCCCGACGAGCTTGCGAGGGTGAATTGAGCCGCGCTCGCGGCCCAAGCGAGACCTACGGACAATCCGATAATAGACACAGTTTTTTTCATAATAGCATTTGTTAGTCGAGTGGGTTATAGCACTCTTTGTGCCAATCCAGCACTCTCTGTGCCAAGCTAGCGCACTCGGGCAATTCCGGCGACGTTGCATGAAGGCAAGTCGCTAACCTTCAACTACTTATGAACAGACGATTGTCACTCATTCGGTTTTTTAACTACCGCCATGAAGCCGGCTAATTGTAAAGCATTCCGACGGTTCTGCCGGCCCATTCCGATTTCTATCCACAAGTCATTGCTGCCCAATTGCTTAGCGGACTGGTTGAAGACTGTAATGTAATCCGACGGTTTTACAGTGGTTTACAGTGCTGGCCGAACCTCTCAGCGCAATGAGTCGTGAATGACGTCCTCGGCGGAATCGTCCCGCAGGAACTCTGCATCAAGCTCGCTGCAGCGGGTCGGTATTGTCCCGAAGCGACAATCAAGTCGTGCGCGTAGCCAGTAGTCGATCACGCCTTTTTTGCGCCCTTTGCGCTCTTCGCGTGATGAAGTGCCGTGCTCCGTTTCAGGCCTGGGCGGCGGCAGTCTCCCAGGCGACCATGGCGCGCTTGCGCAACTGGCCCCACCGGTAGCCTCCCATCAGGCCAGTCTCCCGGATCACACGGTGGCAGGGAATCAGGTAAGCCAGGGGATTGTTGCCGACCGCCGAGCCCACGGCCCGCGCAGCGGCGGGCTGTCCAATGGCGGCGGCCAGCCGCCCGTAAGTGACCAGCGAGCCGGGCGGCACCCGCAACAGGGCCTTCCAGACCCGCGCCTGGAAGGCGGAGCCTCTGACAAAGGCGCGAATGCGCGGTCGTTCCTTTTCGGGCTTCGAGCGGCGAAAGACCTGGGCTGAGAGCCGCGCGCCGGCTTTGTCGTCGCGCGCCAACTCTGCCTCGGGCCAGGTTTCCTCGAGGCCCGCCTCGGCTGCCTGGCGATCTTTGCCATCAACAAACGCCAGGTAGCAAATCCCGCGCGGGCCTTCGCCTGCGATACACTCCCCAAAGGGCGTCTCTGCGAAACCAAAGAGGATTTTCCACCCTTTGCCTCCGGATTTCACCTCCCCGGGAGATGCCGCCTCGAGGATCACACAGAGGTCGTGCAAGCGTCCGGGTCCCGAAAACCCGGCCTCGAGCGCGCTGTCGAGCACGCTCTGCCCGTCTCGCAAGAGCTTTTTTGCGTGGGCGAGGGTCAGGCACTGGAGGAAATCCTTGGGCGTCACCCCCGCCCAATCCGAGAACAGCCGATGGAAATGGAAGGGACTGAGCCCGAGGCGGCCTGCCAGCGCGGCGAGGCCGGGCTGTTCGGCATGGTGCGCGTCGAGGTAACGGATGACTTGGGCAATGCGTTGGTAATTGCTCACGCTCATGGGAAAAGCTTAGCCCCAGGCCGGCAGGCCGCCCACCCGATTCTTGCGGCTATCTCACTCATTCCTGAGCGTGTCCAGGAGGTTCCCACGCAAGGAATAGCGTGTGGCCAGCCAGGTCCAGAGGGCGCCGTTGAGGAACACAGCGCCCAGGGTCAGCGCCAGCGACCGATAAGGCAACGGGGCGCCGGGGGTGAGCAGGGAGGGCAACACCGCCACGGTGGCGGCCACGACGCCCAAGCCAAGCCCCACGGCGAGCAATGCGCCGTGCTCGCTCAGCACCATTGCCTGGAGCGTCCGCCGCCGGAAACCGACCGCGGCCAGCAAGCCCAGCTCGCCCCGGCGCTCCAGGACGTTCCGCAGCACCACCACCCCGAGCCCTGCGCTGCCGAGCAGCAGGCCCAGCCCGCCCAGGATCTGGAAGGTCCCCAGGTAAGTGTTCTGCACTGCGTTGAACGCGTTCAACCGCTCGGCCGTCGGCGTCAGTTCCAAACCCACGTCCTGCAAGGCCCGCGAGAGGCTGGCCGACACTTGCCGGACCGAATTCGACGGGGCCTCGATCAGGAACATCCGGTAACCGCTCTCGTTGGGAAATCGCTTCACGAACTCCGCCTCATCGATGATGAGGCTGCCCTGCAAAACCGAGTTGGCCACCGCCCCAACCAGCCTCACCGTGAACATCCGCCCCTGTTCGTCCCGGTATCCAATCGTCTCCCCGAGTTTCTTTCCCAGCGCCCATTCAATCGAGTTCGCGTCGCCGATGGCGGGGATTTCGGGCTGCGGAGGGATGGGACGGATGGGACGGATGGGACGGATGGGGACGTCGGCTTTGGACTGGTTCAGCAATTCCCAGCCCCGGCTCCGTTTGCTGCCTTTTGCGGCGGCGGCGAAAGTGAATCGTCCGGCCAGCAAGTCCGGGTTGACTCCCAGCAGACGCGGCTGCTGGGCGCGATTGAGGTTCAGGCAACTGGCCTCGTCGCCCTCGCGGAGCCTGAAGGGCACGACATGGGCGCCGGCCAAGTCCTGGGCCGCCAAGCCGAAGGCCTCGAGGCCGGCCTTGGCGTTGAGGTCCTGGGCCACGGGCAGAGTGGATTGGCCGAGCAAGGCAAAGCCGCCCGTGCCGGAATCGCGCCGGGTCGCGTCGCGATTCGCATCGAGCCGGAACACGCCGACGGCCGCGATGACGAAGCAGCCGGAAGCCAGCAATGCGGCCGTGGCCAGGCTGCGTCCTCGACGCCGCGCGCAACTGCGCACCCCCAGGCTGGAGACGGTCAGCCGGGCCGCGTGGCCCGGGCGCGCCAAGGCCCGCAGCCAGGCCGCCAGGAACCCCAGGCCGGATACGAGCAGCAAAGCCCCCGCGCCGAAAAACGCCCCGGCATTCGCCCGCTGCCCGGCCGCCAGGGCCCAGCCAACGATCCCCACTGCCGCCCCGCCGGCCAGGACGGCAGAGGGCAGAGGACGGAGAGGATTGAGTGGAGATTGAAAATTGAAAATTGAAAATTGAAAATTGAAAATTGGGGACTTCGGACTTCGGACTTCGGACTTCGGACTTCGGATTTCGGACTTCTGACTTCTGACTTCGGACTTCTGACTTCGGACTGTGGACTGTGGACTGTGGACTGTGGACTCCAGCAACTCCCTGATCGGCTGGCGGGCCTGCTTGCGCAGAGTGAGCCAGATGGTGAGCGCGGCCACGATGGTACTCGAGCCGAGTCCAGCGACAAGGCTGAGAGGCGAAGCATGGAAATGCAGCGAGGCAGCCCCAACCGCGTTGCGCCACGCCGTGGCGAGCCCCCAGAGCATGGCCCGCGCGTAAGCCAAGCCGCCAAGGGCGCCGAGGACACCGCCCAGAAACGCCAGCGCTGCGCCTTCGGCCAGCAGCAGGCGGCGCACCTGTTTGGCCGTAAAGCCCAGCGCTAGCAAGGTCCCAACCTCGGCCGTGCGCTGTTCAAGCCCGAATTGAAACAACAGGGCCATCAACAACAGCGCCGCCAGGACCAGGAAAAAGCTGAAGCCCAGGAACAACTGCCCAAAATCCTGGGATTGGCCGGCCGCCTCGAGCGCCTGTTCGCGCACCGGTTCGAGACGAAAGCCGAGGTCGGCGGGGTTGAGATTGGCGATCAGGTTGCGATAGGCCGCCTCGCGACAGGAACTGGCAAACGAGTTCGCCGGCACCCGGTAACGAATCGCCGTGAGCGAACCGAACCGGTTGGCCCATAGGGCCTGGCCGGCGGCCAGCGTGATGAAGGCCTTGGGCGTGCCGCGATACTTTTTCCAGTAGGCCTCGTCTTTGTCGCGGATCTTATGCACGAGCGGGAAGCCGGCATCCCAGTCGCGCGTGGATTCGGCCTTGGCCAAACCTGGGAACTCGGGCATCAGCGTGCGGTCGGCATAGATGCCCTTGATGGGGACGATCCCCCGCACGCGGAAGGAATTGGTGCGCTCGGCCAGGCGGCTGCCGGAGTCGGCCAGGTAATAGCTCAGCGCGACCGTGTCGCCGGGCTTGACCTGCAGGTCTTCCGCGAGCCATTCGTTGACCAGGATTTCGTCCTCGCTCATGCCGGCGGGCACGAACGGGCCGCCGGCGGCCGTGACCATCGAGTAGGGCGTGGCGCGGTCTCCGGCGCGGATGAGGTTGGCCATGTAGGTCAGGACGCCGAAGCCGTTGGTGACGAATTGGCAGTGGGCGATGTCGTTGGTGGTGTCGTTCGTGAAACCGGGACGATCCGTCAACAGGGCCGTGCGCGGTTTGAGGGCCGCGGCCACGACCGGCGGCTCGAGGAACACCCGCGAACTGGCAACCTCGATCCATGGCCGGATATATTCATCGCCAGTAGCCGTTTGGGGTTGTTCGATGGCGCGGACGGACAGCCCGGTGTATTCCGGCAACCAGGCGCGCATCAGCCCAGCCTGTAACCACGGCAATGCGAGTGGATCGGGGACCGGCAGTGCCAATCTTGGGCGGAGGAAGCGGGCCAAGCGCGCGGCCGGGCTGGCGGGGTCTGGCCGGGAAGCTCTGAATGTGCTGAATGTGTTTGTGCCTGCCGGGATTCTGCGCGCCCGGCTCCTCAACCAATCTGCCAGCTTATCGCGCTGCTCATCCAGCCACCCGAGCTTTCTCACTGCTGACACCTGGCCGCAGACCAGAAGGTTGGCGCGATCGGGAACACCCACTTGTCGCGCCAGGAACTCCCGCGACAGGAACAGGTTCATGGGCGGCGCCGGCTGAGCGGTGAGGGCGAAATCGCCCAGTTTGCCGGCCGGCAGGATTGCGCTAACCTTCAGGCGCAGCGCGACGACATTCTGATCACGCGGGCTGAGGGCGGCATCCAGTCCCAACGCGCTTGGTTTGCGGACCCGCACGATGATTTCGTCTCCTGGCCGGACGGCGAGCTGCCGAGCCAGCGTCCCGTTAATCAGCGCTGTTCCGTTGGCTACGGCAGACCGTATCTCGCCCGGAAACACCGGGTTTACGGCAAACGGCCAGAAGAATCCGACTCCGATGACGTTTACCCGGTTGGCGCGGGCGGAGCCGTCCTGCTTTGCGGCCATGCCGGGAAGAAGCAGCGCCGACTGGGGGGGATCGGAGTACATCCGAGGGTCGACGACCGTGACGGCCTTCCCGGCCGGGAGCGCTGACCGCCGAGGATCGGAAGGGATCCAAGCGCCGTCCAGTCGGGTGGCCAGAGATCTTCCAAGCGGGACCCAATCGTGCTGGAAGAGCCGGTCCCGGCTGTTAAGGGCGAAGTGAATGGGGCCCAGCCGGGCCAGTGCCCTCTCTCTGAGCGTCTCCCGCACCGAGTCGCCCACCAGGAGCGCGCCAATCAAGGCCGCGCTGCCGATGGCCGCCCCGAGCACGACGCCAACATGCGCCCTCGCGTGAAAGCGCAGACTGCAGCCAATGAGCGTCCTAGGCGTCATCTCTGGACCGCGCCGGTTGGATGGCGCATTTTAGTTGGACAATGTTAGAGCGCGGTTCAAAAGCATCCAGGCACGGGTGTCGAGTGTCGGGTGTTAAGGGAACGAGGTGCCGCCCCTTGCCCGTCGACACTCGACCCTTGGATTTCGGTTCGCTTATGAACCGGGGTCTAAGTTCCCCGGAAACAGAGTGAGTGCGCCTGAGTGTTGTCCCGGAGGGACACTTGACAATAGCCCAGGGCAACGCCCTGGGTTTCCGTGCGGTTTTATTTTGTCGCAGGCCAACGGCCTGCCTCATAGGGTTCATTGGGTCCGACCGACTTAAACGGAGATCGCTCAATCCCTCAGCGCAATGAATCGCGCTTTCAGCGCTCAGAATGGCCTTTGGCTGATAAACCCAGGGCGTTGCCCTGGGCTGGTATGAACGACGCCGTTGGCGTCTGGCCTGCGACGAATGACGCCGTTGGCGTCTCAAGCAGGCCCGCAGTGCCTCCCAGGCGCTGCCTCTCGGGGAACTCTGTCGCTCGCCCGAAAGGGGAACTGATAGGACCGGTGAAAAGATGCGGGTAAAGACAAGGCCTTGAAACGCCGGGCTACTGTCGGATGTCCCTCCGGGACTAGCCCCGAGCGCGAAAGCTCCGTCAGGAGCGACATATTTATAGCAACGGGGCGCTCCTATACGTTTATCAAGCTCCTTGGATGCGCCTTGACTATAAAGATGGCGCTCCTGACGGAACTTTGCTGACATGGCGTTTCGGCGAATGGCCTTGGCACAATTAGACCCCCGCTCATAAGTATTCCGACACGCAAGGGGCGAGTGCGGCGTGTCGAGGGGCACTGCCTCTCTCCCTCGCCCCTCGACACTCGCCCCTGGACACCCGCTACTTGACACCTGCGTCTGGATGCTGTTGAACCGCGGTCTAAGGCGCGTTCGTTTCACACAAGTCTCCCGTCCTTCAATTCCAGCACGCGTCCCATGCGCTCGGCCAGTTCGCGGGCGTGGGTGACGACAATGAGGGTGGCGCCGTCCTCGTGGTTGAGTTCGAGGAGCAACTGGCCGAGTTGGCGGGCAGAGGCCTGGTCGAGGGCGCCGGTGGGTTCATCGGCCAGGAGGAGTTGGGGTTGGTTGATGAGCGCGCGCACGACGGCAACCCTCTGGCGCTCGCCGCCCGAGAGTTGGCCTGGGCGATGAGCGAGGCGCTGGCCCAGGCCCACTCGTTTCAGGAGCCGCTCTGCCCGGGGGCCTGCCTCGAGCCGGAGGGCGGGGTCCTTGCAGACCAGCGAGGGCACCAACACGTTCTCCAGGACGGTGCATTGAGGCAGGAGATAGTGGGCCTGAAACACAAAACCGATTTGCCGGTTCCGCACCGCTGCCAGCCGAACCTCGTCGAGTTGGCCCAAGTCCTGGCCGTCGAGCACGACCTCGCCGCTGGTGGGCCGGTCCAGAGTGCCCATAATGTGCAGCAGGGTGCTCTTGCCCGAGCCGGACGGCCCGACAATGGCCAGCGATTCACCCCGCCCGACCTCGAGCGAAACGCCCTCCAGCACCGTCAGCGCGCCGCCGCTCTCCGGCGCTTCGTAGCGCCGCGTGAGGTTGTGCAACCTCAGAAGTGGCCTCGCGGATGCCATGGCTGCAATTTGGAACGGCGGCGCCGGAAAGGAAAGTCCAAAGGCCCGAAGGGGATGCGAAATCCGACTACCCTTGCATCACCCTGGCCAGGGTGGCGACGCGTTTGGGGTCAACCGGGTTGGCCACTTGGCCGTCGATTTTCAAGGACGAGCCGACAATGAAGCCGTCTGCCACGGGAAGGTAATCCCGGGCGTTGGCGGGGGTGACGCCGCTGCCCAGGAGGATTTTGACGGTCGGGCAGGTTCGGCGGACCTTTTCGACATCCATCAGGTCGGTCTGGAGGCCGGTGCCCTTGCCGGAGACAATCAGGGCATCGACCAGCCCGCGCTCGAGGGTGTCCCGGGCGGCATCTTCGATGGTCCAGTTGGGGAACGGGACAGCATGTTTGACGTGGACATCGGCGAAGATTTGCGCCTCCGGGCACACTCGACGGCGGTAGCGAAGGGTTTCGCAGGCATTACCTTCGATTACACCCTGGTCGGTCAGCATCGCCCCGGTGTGGACGTTCACGCGGATGAAGCCGCCGCGGCAGGCGGCGCACAGGGCCAGCGCGGCGCGGGCGTCGTTGCGCAACACGTTGAAGCCCAGGGGCAGTTTCACCGCCGCCCCAACCGCCCGGCCCGCGGCGGCCATGGCCGCCAGGGTTTCGGGAGCGACACAGCCCTTGGTGAACGGGATGTCCCCGAAGTTTTCGATGAACAACGCGTGCGCGCCGCCGCTGGCGTAGGCGCGCGCATCGCGCACCGCAAAATCGATGACCGACTCGAAGTCTCCCTCCCATCGCGGCGAGCCGGGCAAGGGCCGTAGATGGACCACGCCGATGAGGAGTTTGGGGAACTGCTCGAAGAGGTTTTTCATGAGGGCTGGTCTTGAGTTTGTAATCCGCCCGTCGCCTGGCGCGCGCGCAATTTGAGGAGCGCGGCCAGGGCGGCCTCGCTTTCAGCCGCTTTCTTGCTCTTGCCGCAGCCGCGGGCCAGTTCGACTCCGGCGTGGTGGACGGTGCATTCGAAGAGGCGGTCGTGGTCCGGGCCTGTGGCGGAGACGACATGGTAGCGAGGGGCCTCGACGGAGGAGGCCTGGAGCAGCTCCTGGAGTTCGCCTTTCGGATTCTCGAGCAAGGGAATGACAGCCAGACCGTCGAAGGCGCCCTGGAACTGGCGCAGCACGAATTGCTGCGCCGCCTCGAACCCGCCGTCAAGGAAGATCGCCCCCAGCAATGATTCGTAGGTGTCCGCCAGCGCCGAGGGCCGTTCTCGGCCGCCGTGCATTTCCTCGCCGCGGCTCAGGACGAGGTGGCTGCCCAGGCCCAGGTTCCAGGCGTGCTCGGCGAGGCTGCGGCGATTGACCAGTTTGGCGCGCGCCTTGGTGAGCGGGCCCTCGCTAAAGGCGGGAAACGTCTCGTACAACTCGCGCGTCAGGACCAATTGCAAGACGGCGTCGCCGAGGAATTCGAGCCGCTGGTTGGTCTGGAGCGGCAGATCTTGCTCGTGCGCTACCGAGGGATGGGTCAAGGCCAGCCGCAACAGCCCAGGGTTGCGGAAGGTGTAGCCCAGCCGACGCTGCAGTTCGTCGTATTGGCCGGCGGCGGGCTCGGATTTCGGGGCTGGGGGGTCAGAGCTCATGGGGTTTGCGGCGGTTCCGGCGCCTGGGGGGAACTGCCGCCTGCAGGCGGCGTTCCGGGGGGTGGGCGGCATGAGGTTTGCGGCGGCTCGGGCGCCTGGGGGGAAGGGGGCAGAGCGCACGGTTCGCCGGTTTCCGCCGGGCTTGGCTGGGCCGGGACGGGAGGGGCGCCCTGGCCGGGGGCCGGCGGGTTGAGGCCGTGCTCGAGCAGCGCCGCCACGTCACGCTGGACCGATTCCAACTGGTTTAGCTGGAGGCCAGGATCAGCGATGGTGAACAAGTCGCCCGATTTGGGATGCTCATAGACGAAGACGCGCCGGCCCTCGCGCACCAGTTGTTCCTTGACCTTGAGCAGGCGCTTGCGTTCGAGCATGACGGCCAGGATGTACCCGGCCGGGATGAAGTGCGGGTCGTTGAGCTCGATGAGCTTCCGCAGGAGGGACTCGGCGGTTTGCTTTTGAATCGGCTCGCCGGGGTGCGGCGGCGGGGCCTCATAGACGCCCTGCCAATAGGAAATGAAGCCTTTGCGCTCGCGGGCGCCGTGGCTGAACTGGCCTTCCCAGCAGGCCTGGCACACGTCCGAACGCCGGAGCTCGGCCCGTTCATCGAACAAAAGCGTGTGATAGGTCTCCCGGTCGGCAAACCTGTTGCCGCACCCGGCGCAGGTGTGCGCGCGCGATTGAATGTTCCACTCGGTCATGTCCCGTCATGCGGCGGCTCGCCCCTGCTTGCGGCGGATGACCGGTTTGGACAGGCCCGCCGCCACCGGCTGGGTAATGTGCACGTGGAGGATGTCGTCGCTGCTGGGGACATCGTACATGACATCGAGCATGAGCTTCTCGAGCAAGCTGCGCAGGGCGCGAGCGCCGGTCCCCTTTTTGAGCGCCTGGCCCGCCAGTTCCTTGAGGGCGTCCTCTGTAAACTCCAGTTCCACGCCTTCCATGGCCATGAGCTTGGCGTATTGCTTGACCAGCGCATTCTTGGTGTCGGCCAGGATGGAAACCAACTCGCTCTCCGTCAGCTCGCTCAGCACCGTCACCATCGGCAGCCGGCCGATGAACTCCGGGATGAATCCGAAACTCAGCAGGTCCTCCGGCTCGACGCATTGGAGGATTTCCTGCCGGTTGACGATGGCGGCCGGCATCGAGCCGGGTTCCACCGCGCGAAAGCCCATCAGGTGCTTGCCCAGGCGGCGTTGGATGATCCGCTCCAGGCCAACGAAGGCGCCGCCGCAGACAAAGAGGATCTCGCTCGTATCCACGCGGATGTACTCCTGCTGGGGATGCTTGCGGCCGCCCTGCGGGGGCACGTTGCAGAGGGTGCCCTCGAGAATCTTGAGCAGGGCCTGCTGGACCCCCTCTCCGGACACGTCCCGCGTGATCGAGACATTCTCGGTCTTGCGCGCGATCTTGTCAATCTCATCAATATACACAATGCCCCGCTGCGCGCGGTTGACATCGTAATCGGCGTTCTGCAGCAGCCGCAGGATGATGTTCTCCACGTCTTCGCCGACGTAGCCGGCCTCGGTCAGGGCCGTGGCGTCGGCGATGGCGAAGGGCACATCCAGGATTTCAGCCAGGGTGCGGGCCAGGAGGGTCTTGCCGGAGCCGGTGGGGCCGATCATCAGGATGTTGCTTTTCTCGATCTCGACATCCGCGTGGGGGTCGCGCGCGGGGGCGCCGCTTTGGGCCTCGGGGGCCGTTTCGGCCGGTTCCTGGAGGATGCGCTTGTAATGGTTGTGGACGGCCACGGCCAGGGTCTTCTTGGTGTGGTCCTGGCCGACGCAACGCAGGTCAAGCTGGCGTTTAATCTCGGCCGGCTTGGCCGTATGGAAGCGCGGTTTCTGCTTCCGGGCTTGCGAGGCGAGTTCCTTGTCGAGGACCTGTTTGCAGAGAATGACGCAATTGTCGCAGATGTAAACGCCGGGTCCGGCAATGAGCTTCTTGACCTCGGCGTGAGACTTGCCGCAAAAACTGCACAGCGTGATATTGGTGGGGCGCGCCATTGAAACTGACTCGGCTTAGGTTTTGTCAGCCAAAGAAGTTGCGTGCTGGTCCAATCCCGGAATTTCCTTGCGCGATTGCACCACTTCATCGACCAGCCCGTAGCTCTTGGCCTCATCGGCCGTCATGAAATTATCGCGGTCGCAGTCCTTCTCGACCTGTTCTATGGAGCGGCCCGTGTGCTTGGCGACGATGCTGTTGAGGCGCTGTTTGAGGCGCAGCATGTAGCGCACGCGAATCTCGACGTCGCTGGCGGGCCCTTCGGCGCCGCCCAGGACCTGGTGAATCATGATGTTGGAGTTGGGCAGCGCGTAGCGTTTGCCCTTGGCGCCCCCGCACAGGAGCAGCGCCGCCATGCTGGCGGCCTGTCCGATGCAGTAGGTGTTCGTGTCGCACGTCAAAAACTGCATCGTGTCATAAATGGCCAACCCGGCGGTGACGCTGCCGCCGGGGGAGTTGATGTATAAATGGATGTCCTTCTTGGGATCCGTCATCTGCAGGAAGAGCAACTGGGCGATTATCAGGTTGGCCACCATGTCGTCCACCGGCGTTCCCAAAAACACGATCCGATCCACCAGCAAACGCGAATAGATGTCGTAGCCGCGCTCGCCTCGGCCGGTTTGTTCAACCACCATTGGCACTAAGAAGTCTTGCATAAAACTCATGCTCTGATGCCGGAGCCTAGCGGAGCCGCGCCCCCAGGTCAAGCATCGCCGCTCGTTCAATCAATTGTTTCAATTGGCCTATTCCGCATCCGGCCCTTTTGTGTTATTGTAAGTCCGGTGGGCCCGCTTGGCGAGCCCCGTTCTGTTGTGCCGTGAAACGAGACTATGAAAAATACTTTGGTCGTGGTCGCTGATCTTGGATGTCTCAAAGCCTTTCGCCTCGAAAATAGTCACCTCAACCGCAGCCCGCGCCTCGAGTTGCTCGAGGAATTCCAAAACCCGGAGGCCCATGGAAAACTGGTCGAGAAGGTCACGGACCTCTCCGGCCGCTTTCCTCGCGGCTCCGGCACCGCCAACGGCGCCGGCGGCGCCATGTCCGACGGCGAACGGCACAATATCGAGCTGGAAAGCCGCCGGCGCCTGGTGCGGCAGCTCGCCCAGCGGTTCAACCAACTGGCCCGCAATAAAGACGTCGAGTGTTGCCTGCTGGCCGCCAGCAAGGAAATCAACCGCCAGCTCCTCGAGGAACTGGAACCCCAAGTCCGCGCCAAGATCCAAAAAAACGTCCCTGCCGACCTCACCAAACTCGAACCAACGGAAATCCTCCGCCACTTCTGACCCCCCGGCTTGAGCGTGCCGAGCGCAGAGCGCGCAGAGCGTGCGGAGCGTGAGAGCGTGGAGCGTGCGGAGCGTGGAGCGTGGGGGCATCGTAGCGTTTGCCCCGCTCTCACGCTCTCACGCTCTCAGGCTCCACGCTCCACGCTCTCCCCGCCCCCCATTGCGGCCGCCGCCAAGGCGTTCAGAGCGGCTGTCAGCAGGCAAACCCCGGGAATCCCGAGCAAGGGGATCAACAGCGTGCAGGCCAGCAGGGCGCCCAGGGAGGCGCCGACGAAATCAGCGGTGTAGAGGCGCGACAGGCCCGCAGGGGCGGCGGCCTCGACCTGGTTGGCCAACGGGAACTGGATGCCGACCAGGGCCGCCAGCAGAAAGGTCAGGCCGGCAATCGCGGTTTTGATCGCCAAGATCGCCGCCGCCGCGCCGCCCAGGCGGCCGAGCCCGGGCAGGATCAGGGGAAGACAGAGGGCGTAGGCGGCGACGGCAAGGGAGAGGAGCCGCAGGCGGTGCGCGGGTTGAGTGTTGCCCGGAGGTGTCGAAGTCCGAAATCCGAAATCCGAAATCCGAAGTTGCATGGCATCCGGGGATTTGGGGCGAAGCGCGCGGTTGATCCACCAGGCGCCCGTCCCCAGACCGAGCATAAAGACGGTCACGATGAGGCCGACCTGGTGATAGACCGAGCCGCACAGGACCTGGAAGGCCAGGAGCAGGACCAGCTCCAAGGCCGAGGCCGCAAAGCCCGAGGCGAACAAGACAAATGCGCTGCGGCGCAAGCGGACCAGGTAAAAGCCAAGCGCAAGCACCAAGACAGCCTGGAGCGGGCCGAACCGGAGATTGAATTGACTCATCCAGTGGCGGAGGTGGTAGAAATAAAGGACGGGACTGAAATCCTTGTTCGGCGCCGCCGATGCCACCATGGCTCGGGCCAGGTCGGCCATTCGGTCCGGAGCCAGCATGGCGTCCAGGTAGTGGCGATTGACGAGCCGGGTCCGGATTTGGCGCCCCTCGAGCCGCGAGGCGATATCGGCGAAGAGCGGACCGTCGGAGGCCAGGAAGAAGACCCGGCCGCCGGGGATGGCCAGCGTGTTCTTGAAAGAGGTCCTCACGGTCCGCTGCGCTGAGGCCAACAGCCGGGCCAGGTCCCGGCTCACGTAGTTCTCATACTGGCCGAGTGAGAACGAAACCACCCCGTCGTGGGCCAGCGCCTGTTTTGCCTCAGCCAGAAACTCGACCGTGTAGAAGCGGTTCAACTGCGCTGTGGCCGGGGCCGGCAGATCCAGGATGATGATGTCGTAACCCGCGCCGGCCTTTTGCTTGATGAAGATCCGTCCGTCGGTATTGAACAGATGGATGCGCGCGTCGGCCAAATTCTCGGGCAAGTGCTTTTGGCCCAGCTCGAGGATGAGCGGGTCAAGCTCGACATAATCCACGCGGCTGACCGGGTATTTGAGGATTTCCCGGGCGGTTCCGGAGATGCCGCCCGAGAGGAGCAGCACGCGGCGGGCATCGGGCCGCTGTGCCAAGGCGTAATGGACCGTCTCCTCGAGGTGCTGATCGTCCCGAGTCGAGATCAGCGGGACCCCGTTCTCGATGAAATCAAGCTGGCCTTCGGATTGGACCAGCAGGAGTTTGCCGTAAGGAGAATTGGCCCGCTCGACAAGGTGCTGCTGCGGGTATTGGAGCCGCGTGGACAGACTGTCCGGGTCCAGGAAAACAACCGCCGCCAGCAGCGCGAGACCAAGCCCGCCGGCCAGCAGGCGGAGCTTGCGATTGAGCACCGCGGCCCCCACCAGATTCAACAGGGCCGGGCAGAGGAGAATGGCGATGTGGTCCCAGGAGCGGACCAGCACAAGGCTAAAGAGCAATCCCCCGGCGAGGCTGCCGGCACTATCGGCAACGTAGCCGCGGCCAGTCCCCAGGGCCCCTTGTTTGCGGGCGAGGATGGCGCAGCCCAGACTCAAGGCGCAACCCGCCGCCAGGCAGTACGGGAGCAAGAGCACAAAGGCGCCCCCGAGAGTTTCAGTGACGCCGATGGCGGCGCCGCGGACGAAAACGACGTTTCGCAGCGCCCGCGCCAGGAATACTTGGGCCGGAGGAAGCATGGCCGTCCCCATCAGGAGAACGGCCAGGGCGGCAGCCGGATGAGGCAATCTTGCCGAGAAGCCTCCAACCCAGGCCCCCATCCCCATTAGCAACAACCACAGCCCGAGGACGACGCCCAGCACCATTTCATTGCCCGAAAAAGCCGCCAGCAATTCGCGCATGAGCGCCAATTGGGTCATCACGCAGGAAAAACCCAGGGCGAAAAGCGCGAACAACGTGGCGCTATCTTGGGGAGGCGGCGCCAGCCGCAACGACGCCCCCAGAGACCCCTTCCTCAATTCTCTTGGAAGCACTCCACGTGATAGATGGAAACGGAGGTGTCTTGGCCCCGCCAGGCGGCAGGCCCGCAGCCGGCCTTTTCCGAGAGGTGTTCAAGGAATTGGACTTTGTTGGGGAGTTGCTCCCAGACCTGGGGCAGGAAGGTGGCGGTTCGGGCGCCTATGCGCAGCAGCACGCCGTCCTGGGGCGGTTGCAGTTTGCTGAGCAGGTCGTCGGGCGAATTGAAGGCCAGTGGTCGCGGCTCGGTCAGCACGCTGATCTCGATTTTGATCTCCCCCACTTCCTCGGGCCGGACCGGGCTGAAGCGGGGATCCAGCAGGGCCGCATTGCGGGCGTTGTCGATGACGGCCTGGTAAAGCGATTCCTGGGGCAGGATATGGCCGATGCATCCGCGCAAGACCCCGCGTTTGGTCAGCGTGACGAAGCAGGCCCTTTTTTCCGCGAGCTTCGGGGAAACGCTCTTGGCGTCCAAATTGGGTCCGGGGCTTGCGGGATCGGCGGCGACGGTTGCCAGGGTGCGACGGGCCAATTCGAGCAACATTTTTCGCTCGGGCGCCGCGAAGTTTTCCGCTGCCGGCTCGAAGAAGGCGACGGCGGCGTAGCCCACGACCCGGTCTTTGTCGCCGGTGGCATCGCCGCTGTTGCGGCCATCCAGCAGTTGCGCCTTCCACCCCTTCATTTTGGCCAGGTGCATCAGCGCCAGAATCGGCGTCTTGCCGCAGGCCTCCTGACCCTTCATGTCGTCGGTATTCATCGCGCAAATAGCCTGGACACACCGGCTGTCCAGATCTTTGGCTGCATTGTAGGGGTGATAATGACTCAAATCCGAGCTGGCAACAACAATTGTTTTGTCATCCAGTATGGCTGCCAGGGCCTTGGCGACCCGCTCGGGGTCCACGTCCCCGAGCAGCACGGGCAGGATTTTGAAATTCCCGGCAACCCGCTGCAAAAAGGGGACTTGAACTTCCACCGAGTGCTCCCACGTTTCGGGCGTGTCCTGCCCGCGCTCGGGCGCCGCCTTGGGCCCCTGCGCCCACCAGTCGGGCCGCTGAACCGGGCACGGTTTCTCCAGTCCAAACGGGGCCGTTTTGGCCAGGCCCTGCGCCTTTTCGGAGATTGGCACCAGTCCGAGCGGGGTCCGATAGGCCTGTGCATCGGGGATGCAGGCTCCCTCGAGGAGGGCATAGTGACTGGGACCCAGGACGATCGCAGTCTGAATCTCGCGCCCAACCAGGGTCTTGTAACCGATGGCCGCCGTTTGCCCCGAATAACGATAGCCTGCGTGCGGACAAACCAGCCCTTTGAGCCGCGCGAAACGGTGCGGCGGCGCGCTTTCCAACAAGCCATCCACCGTCTTGGCCAGGACCCGTTCTTCGCCGGGATAAAACAGGCCCGCTACTGCCGGTTCCCGCACGCGGCGCGGAGGCTCGGGGCGTGGTGCCTCCGTTCGAGCGTTGCACCCGCTGGCGGACAACACGAGCGCCAGAAACGCTGCCCGCGCCAAGCCCCGAATAATTGCAGGACACGTTGCCACGGCTCAAGGGCATACTCTTTTGGGCCGAATTGTCAAGCGCGGCGGGGTGCGATTAAAACCGTCGGGCATGGGCCGCGGGAGTTTTGTCCCGGAGGGACATCTGGCAATAAGCCCGGTGTTTCAACGCCGGGGAGGCCAGAACAGAGACCCTCGTCCCGAAGGGACGACTGAGAATACTCGTTGCCCTCAGCCGTCCCTTCGGGACGGACCTCGCTTTCGGTTAGCTGACCCGGCGTTGAAACGCCGGGCTATTCTCGGAAGCCCCTCCGGGGCAGAGAGGCGCCGTGAGCTGACCGACGGTTT
>Ga0187857_10000823_pt1 | contig 36126 bp, 30 predicted proteins | sample June2016WEW_8_10_FD_132984 | JGI IMG/M metagenome (GOLD analysis project Ga0187857, IMG submission 132984) | Peatland microbial communities from SPRUCE experiment site at the Marcell Experimental Forest, Minnesota, USA - June2016WEW_8_100 | ecosystem: Environmental > Terrestrial > Soil >... | reverse complement strand
GGGGCTCAACACCGAGGGTTCGCGCTATTTCTGGTACCACCACAGCGACGCCGACACCGTGGACAAGCTCGACCCGCACGAGATGGCCGAGTGCGTGGCGACGATGGCGGTGATGGCGTACGTGGTGGCCGACCTGCCGGAACCGCTCCCCCGGAGCCCGGCGCAGGCACCGTAACCTCTTCACAGTCAACGCGTTGGAATTCCGACGGCCATGGGGACTTGATCGGATGATATCATAACGATATCGTCGGAGCACCCAAGGAGGTAGCGCCATGTTCCGCGAAGTCGAGCACAAGACCGTCCCGGGCTTCACTGCACTCATCCTGCTCATCGCCGCGTCGCTGCTCGGCGGCTACGCGCTCCGCAGTGCCATTCTCGCGCAGAGCGTCCCGGCGATGGCCGGATACGGTCTTCTCGATGCGCTGATCCTCGTGGCGTGGGGCGGGCTCTTCATGGTGAACCCCAACCAGGCGAAGGTCCTCCAGCTCTTCGGCCGCTACGTGGGGAGCGTCAAGACCGCGGGCCTGAACTGGGCGAATCCGTTCTTCACGAAGCGCCAGATATCGCTGCGCGTTCGGAATTTCGAGACGGCGAAGCTGAAGGTGAACGACCGCAACTCGAACCCGGTGGAGATCGCGGCCATCGTCGTCTGGCAGGTGGTGGACACTGCCGAGGCGATGTTCGAGGTGGACAACTACGAGAACTACGTCCACGTCCAGAGCGAATCGGCGCTGCGGAACCTCGCCAGCCAGTATCCCTACGACGCGCACCAGGAAGGGGAGAAGGCGCTGGCCACCCACACGGCGGAAATCGCCGAGCGGCTCCAGCACGAGATCCAGGACCGCCTCGCCAAGGCGGGCGTGGCGGTCCGCGAAGCGCGGTTCAGCCATCTGGCGTACGCGCCCGAGATCGCCGGCGTGATGCTGCGCCGCCAGCAGGCGAACGCGATCATTGCGGCGCGGCAGCGCATCGTGGAGGGCGCCGTCGGCATGGTGGAGATGGCGCTCGACAGTCTCTCGAAGCGCGACATCGTGCACCTGGACGAGGAGCGGAAGGCGACGATGGTGAGCAACCTGCTGGTGGTGCTCTGCTCGGAGCAGGCGACGCAGCCGGTCGTGAACACCGGCACCCTCTACCGCTAGGCTGGCGTGCCGGAGCGCAAGGGATTTCTGCTCAGGATGGAGCCCGACGTGTACGACGCGTTGCAGCGCTGGGCGGCGGACGAGCTGCGCAGCCTCAACGCACAGATCGAGTTCCTGCTGCGCCGGTCGCTGGCCGAGACCGGTCGGCTCAAGGGCGGCGCCGGTGCGGCGGCCGCGAAGTCTGAAAAGGGAGAACGGAGATGACGAACGTGCGTGGGTTTTTCGGGTGGCGCGTCGCGGCGGCATCGCTGGCGGCGCTGTTGGCCGCGCCGGCGGCGCGGGCGCAGGAACCCGTCGTGGACGCGGGGCTCTACCGCCTCTTCCAGTCCGGCGCCGAGCTGGGGCGCGAAACGTACAGGCGGACGGCCTCCCGGCTCGAGACCTCCATGGAGATTCCGCTCCTCGGCCTGCGGATGACGACGAGCACCGAGTTCGACGCGGCCGGCCACGCGACGCGGTTCCTGCTCGACGCCTACAACCTGACGGCCGACACCCTGATGCTCACCTACGAGGCGGTGGCCGCGGGGGACAGCCTCCGCTTCACGCAGACCCGCCGCGCCGGCGCGGACCGGGAGCGGCGGTGGAGCAAGGCCGCTACGCCGGTGGACGCCTTCATGGCCTCGCAGACCCTCGCCCCACTGTTCGATCTGGTGAACCGGGCGGGGCGGCGTGACACGGCCTATCGCGTGTGGGGCGTGGAAGCGGATTCCGCGGTCTCCTTCGCGGTCACGATCCGCGGCGACTCGGCCCGCGTCTCCGGCGGCGGCGCCGACGCGCCGATGGTGCTCGATGCCGCGGGTCGCGTCGCGCTGATGGACGTCTCCGTGCAGCGCCTGCATGTCGAGCGGTGGGTCAGCGGGGACACACTGGCGCCGTTGCCGGGGATGCACCGTCCGACACCCGACTACACGGCGCCGGCCGACGCTCCGTACACGGCCGTGGAGGTGCGCGTGCCGGTGCGGCCGGCGAGCGGCGACACCTTCTCCCTCGGCGGGACGCTGACGCTCCCGAAGCAGGGTCGCGCGCCGTACGCCGCCGCCGTCATGATCACCGGCTCCGGCCTGCAGGACCGCGACGAGAATCTCTGGCCGCTGGTGCAGGGTTACCGCCCGTTCCGCCAGATCGCCGAGCGGCTGGCGGAGGCCGGGATCGCCGTGCTGCGGGTGGACGACCGGAGCTTCGGCGCCTCCACGGGGGACGCGCACGCGGCCACGACCGAGGACTTCGCGGGCGACGTCGCCGCCGAGGTGGCGTGGCTGCGGGGCCGGCCGGAGATCGCGCCCGGGCGCATCGCGCTGGTCGGTCACAGCGAGGGCGCAATCATCGCGCCGATGGTGGCGGCGCGCGATCCCGAGATCGCGGCGATCGTCCTGATGGCGGGCTCGGCGAAGCCGGGAACGCAGGTGCTGAGGGACCAGGCGATCGGCCCGTTCGAGCGCGCGAGCGATCTCACGCCGCAGCGCCGCTCCGAGCTCGAGGCGGAGGCGATCCGCCAGGTGCTCGGCGACTCCGCGACGACCTCACCCTGGATGAAGTGGTTCCGCGTCTACGATCCGCTGACCATGGCGCGCCGGGTCCGTCAGCCGGTGCTGATCCTCCAGGGCGAGGTGGACCGCCAGGTCAGCGCGGGACAGGCCGACACCCTTGCCGCCGCGATGCGTGGAGCCGGGAACCGCGACGTGACCGAGCACGTCTTCCCGCACCTCAACCACCTCTTCCTGGTCTCGCCCACGGACGGATCGCCGAGCGAGTACCCCGCGCTCAAGGACACGGCGATCGGGCACGACGTGCTGGATACGCTCGCGGACTGGCTGGCCCAGCGGCTGGCGCCGGGCGGAGCGCGGCGCGGCAGGTAGGTGAGGGGGACGCGCGGCGCTCAGCGTCGCGCGAGCTCCGCGAGGACCTCCGCGTTCAGGCGGTGCCCGCCGGGATAGCGGACCGTGCGGGCCGTGACCCCGATGCGCTCCAGCGCCGCGACCTGCGCGGACAGCTTTTCGTCGTCCACGAAGCGATCGCGGCGGCCCGCGACCAGCACCAGCTCGGCTCGCGCCAGGGCGCCGCGCGCGGCCTCCAGGTCCAGGTCCGGAGGCAGGAGCCCTCCCCACAGGATGACCCGATCAGGCTGCACCCGCCCGGCCGCGACCCAGCGCGAGACCGTCGCGGTGCCCTGTGAGAAGCCGAGGACGGTGAGCTTCGCCGCGTTCCGGTCCGCCTGCGCGAAGACGTCGTCGTGCAGCGCGTCGAGGTACGCGACGTAGTCCTCGATTTCCGCCAGCCGGTCCTCCCGCGTCATCCAGGTCGCGCCCACCTTGCTGTCCGGGCCGTGAGACCCGCCCTCGAAGTAGAAGCGCGACAGCGCTTCCGGAGCCACGATCGCGCGCCCGGCCGCCCGCAGGCTCGCGCAGTCCGCGAGGAACTCGGCGGCGAGCTGCCCGTAGCCGTGACAGGCGATCCAGACGTCGCGGACGGCGCGGTCCAGGTCTCCGTCCACGTAGTAGCGGGCGGCGCGGGATACGCGAAGGCGGTGTTCTTGGATCATGGCGGCGGGTCGTAGGTTGCGGGTGGTGGGCTGTGGTGCTACAACCTACAACCCACCACCCGGCAGGGACCACTTCTTGCACACTCTGCCGCCAACTCCTGCCGGAGCCTCCATGACCGCGCCGGACACGACGTCCCTTCCCGAAAACGCCTACACGCCACTCGAGCCGGGCCAGGTCTATCAGCCCGTCATTCCCGCCGGCCAGGATGTTCCTCAGGCCACCTGGCGGGCCGTTGGCTGGGGGCTGGTCTTCTGCGTCGTCTTCAGCGTGGCCTCCGCGTACTCCGGCCTGAAGGTCGGGCAGGTGATGGAGGCGGCAATCCCGATCTCGATCCTGGCGATCGGGCTGGCGCGCGTGTACGGCCGGCGCTCCACCCTGCTCGAGAACGTGATCATGACGGGCATCGGCGGCGTGGCGGGGTCGGTGGTGGCCGGCGCCATCTTCACCCTGCCGGCGCTGTGGATTCTGCAGCTCAATCCGCATCCCCTGCAGACCATCTTCATCTGCCTCGCCGGGGGCGTGCTGGGGACGCTGTTCCTGATCCCGCTGCGGCGCTACTTCGTGCGCGAGATGCATGGCCGGTTCCCCTACCCGGAAGCGACCGCCATCACGGAGGTGCTCGTCACGGGAGAGAAGGGCGGCTCCCAGGCGCGGCTGCTGCTCGAGGCGACGCTGATCGCCGGCGTCTACGACTTCTTCGTCACGACCTTCCAGGTGTGGAGGGAGTACGTGGACTTCCGGTTCATCCCGGCGGTCGAGGCCGTCGCGCAGCGGGCCAAGGTCGTCTTCAACTTCGACGCGATCGGCTTCATCCTGGGGCTCGGCTACGTGATGGGCCTCCGGTCCTCGATGGTGCTGTGCGCCGGCGGCGTGCTGTCGAACTTCGTCCTGGTGCCGATGATCTGGTTCGTGGGGCGGCACCTGCCCGACGTGGTCTACCCCGCCACCGCGTCCATCGCGGGGATGAGCGCGACGCAGATCTTCCGCGGCTACGTGCGGTTCGTGGGGGTCGGCGCCATCGCCACCGCGGGCATCTTCGGGATCGTGAAGTCGCTCCGGATCGTGGCGGGCTCGTTCGGCATCGCCCTCAAGGCGTTCCGCACCGGAGAGAAGGCCTCGGACGAGCGGACCGACCGGGACATGTCGGTGATGTCCATCCTGGTCGGCCTCGTGGTGACCGCGCTGGCGGCCGGCGTGTTCTTCTCCAGCCTGCACACGTCGCTGAACGTGGTGCTGGTCGGCCTCGCGCTGACGCTGGTCTTCTCGTTCTTCTTCACGTCGGTCGCCGCGAACGCCATCGCCACGGTGGCGCGCAATCCGGTCTCCGGCATGACCATGCTGACCATCATCATCTCGTCGGTGGTGCTGCTCCGGTTCGGGCTCTCGGGCACGACCGGCATGTTCTTCGTGATGGCGATTGCCGGCGTCGTGTGCACCGCGCTCTCGGTCTCGGGCCAGTTCATCACCGACCTCAAGACCGGGTACTGGCTCGGGGCGACGCCACAGGTGCAGGAGCGGGTGAAGTTCCTGGGCGTGATCGCCGCGTCGATCGTCTCGGCGCTGACGATCATCATGCTGGCGAAGACCTTCCAGTTCGGCGAGGCGCTGCCGGGGGATGCCCGCGCGGTGCTGGCGTCGCCGCAGGCGTCCATCATGAAGGCGCTGGTGCAGGGCTTCATGAGCCAGCAGCCGGTGGCCTACATCCTCTTCGGCGTCGGGGCGATGGTCGCCCTCATCACCGAGATGCTCGGCGTGCCCTCGCTCACCTTCGCGCTCGGGATGTACCTCCCGCTGGAGCTCAACTCGCCGGCGCTGGTCGGCGGGTTCCTCGCCTACTACGTCGGCCGGCGGTCCGAGCGCATCGGCGGGCGAGCCGGCGCGCGGATGCGCGAGCGCGGCGTCGTCATCGCCTCCGGGCTGATGGCGGGCGGGGCGCTGGGCGGCGTGTTGGGGGCTGCGTTCCGCCTGTTCCCCTGGTACGGCGAGAGCCTGGTCAAGACGCCGTTCTACGACAATCCGATGGTCTCGCAGCTCGTGTCGGCGCTGCTGTTCGTGGGCCTCTGCTGCTACCTGTGGTTCGGTTCGGTGCGACGCGCGAAGGAGGAGGCGGCCGCATGAGCTCGATCGCCGACGCCATCCTCGGCCTCGACACGCTGTGGGGCGGCGATGTGATGAACCCGTCGGGCACCGGCCGGTTCATCGCCGATTCGTGGTTCTCGGACGAGCCGCTGCCGCAGGCGTACACGCATCCGACCGCCGCGCGCTTGCGCGCGACCGGCGGCGTGACGGCGAAGCAGCCCGACCTCGCCGCCATCGACGCCTACCTCGCGGCCGTGGACGTCCACGGCGCGATCGCCGCCCTGGCGGAAGAGGCGAAGGCCGGCGGGCGCCTTCGGCGCGCCTACCTCAAGGGACTGGCGCTCTCGTTCGAGGCGATGTGGGACCTCGCGATGGAGATGCTGGGCCGCGGCGAGAAGGTCCCGTACGAGCGCTGCGTGGTGGCGTCCACCGGCCGGCCGCCGGAGCCGTCGGATCCCGGGCCGAAGCGGCGCCGCGTCGCCGAGCTGCTCGCGCGCGGCGGCTTCCCGATGGACTCGGACGAGCGGCTCGCGCAGAGCGTGGCGGCGTGGCGGACCGCGCGCCTCGTCCCGCGGCCGTCCATCCCCGACCTCGCGGCTGCGTTCATCGCGCGCTACGACGCGCTCACGGCACGCAACCTCGTGCCGTACCTCCCGACGGCCCTCCGGGCCGTGCCCCGCGCGAACATCACCTTCCTGCCGATCCGGGACGCGTGGTTCTCCGGCTCGATGAACTACATCGGCCGGGCGCGGCAGGCGGACGGGACGCCGGAGTACGAGGCGACGTACGAGATCAACGCGTCGCTCGAGATCTCGGTCCCGGAGTTCGAGCAGCTGGTGAGCCACGAGGTCGTCCCGGGGCACGTCACGAACTCGGCCTACTACCAGGCGCTGTACCGGCGCGGCAAGGTGGGATTCGAGGGCACGGTGCTGACGATGAACACGCGCCACGCGGCGCTGGCGGAGGGGATCGCGAACAACGCGATCCTCATCGCGCACGGCGTGACGGAGATCGAGCAGCTCCCGGGCGACGACCGCCAGATCGGGGTGCTGCTCGCGCTGCTGCAGGACGACGCCAAGAACCAGTCCTCGTACCTCACCTGGCACGAGGGGTGGCCGCAGGCGGACGTCGCGGAGGTGCTGCGCCGCGACTACCTGTGCACGCCGGAGCGGGCCGACAAGCTGTCCGGCGCCTGGGGCCGGCACCCGCTGATGGGCCGCATGTACCTGTCGGCGTACCGCGCCGGCACGGAGAAAGTCGCGGAGCTGCGGCGCCGTTTCCCGCCGGAGCGGGTCCTCCCGGCGCTGTACGGGTGCCGGGGGCTGGTGGACGTGGTCACGATCGGCCGGGTCCTCGGAGCGGAGAGCGGCGGGTAAGCGGTCGTCAGGGCGGTTGCGAGACGGAGAGTTGCGAGCGGTCGTGAGAGATGAGCGTGCAGAGAGAGTGAGAAAAGGCCCCGCTGCGGTTTCGTGGCGGGGCCTTGGCATTTTCTCGCCTCTGCTTACCGAAGTCTCGTAACCGCTCGCAACTCTCCGACTCGCAACTCTACTGCAGTCTCCCTCCCCCCTCTGCTATCTTCCGAAGGTGAGCATCTTCACGACCATGAACGCCGGCTACGCCCAGGCGATGTACGAGCAGTACCTGCGCGACCCGCGTTCGGTGGACGACGAGTGGCGCGCGCTGTTCGAGAACGGCGCACGCGGCCTCCCGCCGCTCACGATGGCGGAGGCGGCGTCGGTCGGGCTGGCTGCGCCGCCCGCGGCCCTGGCCGAGCCGGAGCGCCGCGCCCCTGCGGAGGCCGAGGCCGGCCCCGGCGACGCGCTGGCCGTGGCGCTGGCGATGTCGGTGGTCAAGGCGTTCCGCACCCACGGGCACCTGGGTGCCCGGCTGGATCCGCTCGGCAGCGAGCCGGTGGGCGATCCCGCGTACGATCCCGCCACCATTGGGCTGACCGTGGAGATGATGCGCCGCGTCCCGGCGTCGGTGCTGCGGATCGGCGTGCCCGGCGCGACCTTCGCCGACGCGCTGCCGTACCTCCGCGCCACCTACTGCGGGACGATCGCCTACGAGAAGGAGCACATCGGCCGCCACGAGGAGCGCGTGTGGCTGCGCCAGGCCATCGAGACCGGCGCGCACCTCGCGCCGCTGACGCCCGCCGAGCAGCGCCGTCTGCTGACGCGGCTCACCCAGGTCGAGACGCTGGAGCGGTTCCTGGGCAAGGCGTACCTCGGTCAGAAGCGGTTCTCGATCGAGGGCGTGGACATGCTGGTCCCGATGCTCGATCTGGTGATGGACCTCGCGGCCGCGGGCGGCACGCGCGAAGTCGTGCTCGGGATGGCGCACCGCGGGCGCCTGAACGTGCTCGCGCACGTCGTCGGCATGCCCTACGAATCGGTGATCGCGGAGTTCGAGGGCGGGCCGGTCGGCGAGGCCGACGGGGCGTCCGGCGACGTGAAGTACCACCTCGGGGCGCAGGGCACCTACACGACGACGTCGGGCGTTGGCGTGGCGGTGAAGCTGTCGCCGAACCCGAGTCACCTCGAGTCGGTGAACCCGGTGGTCGAGGGGCGGGCGCGCTCGCGGCAGACCGACCGCGGTGCTCCGGCCGGGCGGCACGATCCGTCGGCGGCGCTGCCGGTCCTGATCCACGGCGACGCCGCGTACATCGGGCAGGGCGTGGTGGCGGAGACGCTGAATCTGGCCCGGCTGGCGGGCTACAGCACGGGCGGCACGGTCCACATCATCACCAACAACCAGCTCGGCTTCACGACCGACCCGCGCGAAGCGCGCTCGACCGACTACGCGTCGGACCTGGCCAAGGGGTTCGACCATCCGATCATCCACGTCAACGCGGACGACCCGGCGGCCTGCCTGGCGGCGGTGCGGCTCGCGATGGCGTATCGCGAGCGGTTCCGGGGCGACGTCATCATCGATCTGGTCGGGTATCGGCGGCACGGCCACAACGAGGCCGACGAGCCGGCCTACACCCAGCCGCAGATGTACGAGCGCATCGCGGCGCTGCCGACGGTGCGCGAGCAGTGGGCGAACACACTGGTTGCGCAGGGGATAGTTGCGCAGGAGGAAGTAGAGGCGCTGCAGCAAACGGCCTACGACCGGCTGGCTGCGGTGCAGCAGGCGGTCAAGGCGCAGGGGAAGGAAGGGGACGGCGTCGGCACGGCGCTGAAACCGCACGAGAGCGAGGAGCTCGCACCCGCGCAGGAGGAGTGCGATCCGGAGACCGGCGTTCGCGAGGAGGACCTGCGGGAGCTCGACCGCGAGCTGCACACCTGGCCCGACGGCTTCACGGTCCACCCCAAGCTGCTCCGACAGCTCGAGCGACGCCGCAAGAGCGTCGAGAGCGGAGGGGGGGGCGGTCTCGAGTGGGCGCACGCCGAGGCGCTGGCGTTCGCCTCGCTCCTGGTCGAGGGCGTCCCGATCAGGCTGACGGGGCAGGACACCGAGCGCGGGACCTTCAGCCAGCGGCACCTGGTGCTGCACGACGCGAAGAGCGGCGCACGCTGGGTGCCGATCCAGCACCTCGCGCGTGCGCAGGCGCCGATGGAGCTGCACAACAGCCCGCTCTCCGAGTTCGCGGCGCTGGGCTTCGAGTACGGGTACAGCGCCGAAGCGCCCGAGTGCCTGGTCCTCTGGGAGGCGCAGTTCGGGGACTTCGCGAACGGCGCCCAGATCATCATCGACCAGTTCATCGTGTCGGGGCGAGTGAAGTGGGCGGAGCGCTTGCGCCTGGTCCTGCTCCTGCCGCACGGCTACGAGGGGCAGGGCCCCGAGCACTCGAGCGCGCGGGTGGAGCGCTTCCTGCAGCTCGCCGGCGAGCGGAACATCCGGATCGCGAATCCCACCACGGCGGCGCAGTACTTCCACCTGCTCCGGCGCCAGGCGCGGCTGGCCGATCAGCGGCCGCTGGTCGTGATGACCCCCAAGAGCCTGCTGCGCCATCCGCACGCGCTCTCGGCCCTGGACGAGCTCACGGACGGCTGCTTCCGCCAGGTGCTCGAGGATCCGGGGGCGCCGGGGCGCCGCGAGGAGATCGAGCGTCTGGTGCTCTGCTCGGGGAAGATCTATTACGACGTGGCAGCCACCGAGGAGCGCAAGGCATCTCGACGCACCGCCATCGGGCGCGTCGAGCTGCTCTACCCCCTGCCCAAGGACGACCTCCGCTCGCTGGTCGCGGCGTACCCCAACCTGCGGGAGCTGGTCTGGCTGCAGGAGGAACCGCGGAACAAGGGGGCGTGGCGCTACATCGCCCACCACCTGCGCGACCTGGCGCCGCGAACCAGGGCGGGGGACGTCGCGCTGCGCTACGTGGGGCGGCCGGAACGCGCGTCGTCGGCCGAGGGATACCCCAGCGCGCACCTGGTCGAGCAGCAGAGGATTGTGAGGGAAGCGTTGGGTGAGAACTGAGATGAAGTGAGGGGTGAGAAGCCACCCGCACCCCTCACGTCTCACCCTCCCCGTGTGTGCATCTCCCTGTGCGGATCCCTGCGCAGGGCCTCCACCTGGTACAGGGCGCCACGAGCCGTGACCTCCAGCCGCTGCTCCGCCCCCCGGTCCGACCTCCCGGTCCACGTCGAGGCGATCTGCCGGGCGATCTCATCGTCGGAAGCCCCCGAGCGCAGCGCGTCCCGCAAGCTCATGCCGTGCTCGGCATAGAGGCACAGGTACCAGGTGCCGTCGGCGGTGATGCGGCTACGGTCGCAGGCGCGGCAGAACGGCGCCGTCGTCGAGGCGATGATGCCGAAGTGGGTGCCGTCCGGCAGAACGAACTCCTCGGCGGGCGCCGCGCCGTCCGCGGCGGCGCCCACCGGCTGCGGCACGCCGTAGCGCCCCGCGAGCGCATCGAGCATCGCGCCCCGCGACACCACCTGGTCCATGGACCATCGGGTGGCGCCGCCCACGTCCATGTATTCGATGAACCGGATCTCCGCCTCGTTCGCGCGGCCGAACTCGATTAGATCCGCCAGCTCGTCCTCGTTGTAGCCGCGCACGACGACCGTGTTGATCTTGAGCCGCTGGAATCCGGCGGCGCGCGCGGCCGCGATCCCCGCCAGCACGTCGCCGTGCCGCGTGCTCCGCGTGTAGGCCTCGAACCGGTCGGCCTTGAGCGTATCCAGGCTGACGGTCACGCGGTGCAGCCCCGCGGCGCGGAGATCTGCGGCCGCGCCCGCCAGCAGCATCCCGTTCGTCGTGAGGGCCAGGTCGGCGAGGCGGGTCTCCCGCGCCAGGAGCGCGACCAGCGCCGGGACGTCGTGCCTCAGCAGCGGCTCGCCCCCCGTGAGCCGCACCTTGTTCACCCCCAGCCCGGCGAAGATCCCCACCAGCCGCTGGATCTCCTCGAAGGAGAGGATGGATGCGCGCGGCAGCCAGACGTACTCCTCCTCCGGCATGCAGTAGCGGCACCGGAGGTTGCAGCGGTCGGTGAGCGAGAGCCGCAGGCTGGTGAGCGGGCGGCGCAGTGTGTCGTGGAGCACGATCCGGGAAGAAAAGCCGGTCGCCGCCCGTGAGGCAAGGCGGCGACCGGCTCGGCGGCGCGGGAAGCTACCCGACGGCGCTCGGCGCCTGGGCGCGCGCCAGCTCCTGCTCTCGCAGCTCGCGGCGCAGGATTTTCAGGAGCCCGCTCTTGGGGAGGCTGGTCCGGAACTCGATCTGCCGCGGGACCTTGTAGGCGGCGAGGTTGCTGCGGCAGTACGCGATGATCTGCTCGGCGGTCGCCGTCTCGCCCGGCCGCAGCACCACGAACGACTTCACCGACTCGCCGCGCCGCTCGTGCGGTACCCCGATGGTGGCGGCCTCCAGTATCGCCGGGTGCTTCATCAGCACGTCGTCCACCTCGTCCGGGTAGACGTTGTAGCCGGAGCAGAGGATCATGTCCTTCTTGCGCCCCACGATCCAGTGATACCCGTCCTCGTCGATCTGGGCGATGTCGCCGGTGGAAAACCAGCCGTCCTTGAGCACCGCGGCCGTCTCCTGCGGCATCTTCCAGTAGCCGGCCATGACCTGCGGGCCCTTGATCAGCAGCTCCCCCGGCTCGCCCGGAGGCAGCTCGCGCGTTCCGGTCTCCAGGTCCACCACCTTGGAGTCGGTGTCGGGGAAGGGGATGCCGATGCTCCCCGGCTTCCGCACGCCTTGGAGCGGATTGACGTGCGTGACGGGCGAAGTCTCGGTCAGGCCGAACCCCTCGACGATCGTGGCGCCCGTGAGCTTCTCGAAGCGCTCGAGCACGGTGACCGGCAGCGGCGCCGAGCCCGAGAAGCACAGCCGCACGCAGCTGACGTCCTTGTGCTCGATGCCCGGCGCGTTGATGATCGCCGAGAACATCGCCGGCACGCCCATGAACAGCGTGACCCGCTCCTTCAGGACGGCCTTGACCAGGGCGGGGAAGTCGCGCGGGTTCGGCATCAGCACCATCGTCGCCGCGGCCGCGATGGGGTAGTTCATGGACGCCGTCATCCCGAACACGTGGAACAAAGGCAGGGCGGCCAGCACGATCTCCGAGCCGTGGGCGGTGTGCATCCAGGTGAGGCTCTGGGCGACGTTGTTCGAGAGGTTGCGGTGCGTCAGCATCGCCCCCTTCGAGACGCCGGTCGTTCCGCCGGTATACTGGAGCGCGGCGACGTCGTCGAGGCCGACGTCGATCTTGGGCGGCTCAGGCGCCGTCGCCTGCACCAGCTTCCGGAACAGGTGGACGTCCGGCCCCGGCTCCACGTGGGCGATGCTCGGCGGCTTCATCCGCCGCAGCTTCAGCGGCGCCAACTGCTTCAGCGGGAAGCGCAGATACTCGGGAATGGACGCCACGACGTACTGCTTGATCGGCAGCCGGTTCCGGATGTGCTTCACGCGCGAGGCGTACAGGAAGTCGGCCGTGATCGCGACTTCGCATTCCGCGTTGTTCCACTGATACTCCAGCTCCCGCTCGACCAGGAGCGGGTTCGTCATCACCACCGTCCCGCCCAGCGCGAGCGTCGCGTAGTAGCCGATCACCGTCTGCGGGATGTTCGGCAGGTGGATCGCCACGCGCGTCCCCTTCCGGACGCCCAGCCCCGCGAGCGCCGTCGCCAGCCGGTCTACGTCGTCCTTCAGCTGGCGATAGGTCAGGTGCGTCCCGAGGAAGGCGATGGCGCACTGGTCGGGGTAGGCCGCCGCCGAACGCTCGAGCCGCTCCGGCAGGACGAGCGGCTCGTACACGAGGCTCGGCGCAACGACGGTGTCGTAGAACTGGTGCCAGACACGCTGCTCCACAGATGCTCCCAGGGTGGGGCCGCCCAAGCTTCGCCCCCGGCCTTCTCTTGCGCAACCGCCGGCGCGGTAGCTCTTTTGTGCATCCCGAGTCACGACATCGGATTACTCCCACACCGGAGCGCGCCATGCACGACGTGACGGTCCCCATGCTGTGGCTGCCGATCATCCTGTCCGCCGTCATCGTGATGGTCGGCAGCACGATCGTCTGGATGATGTTCAAGTACGAGAACGCGGACTGGAAGGTCATCCCTGGCGAGGACCAGTTCCGGGATGCCGTGCGGAAACTGAACCTGCCGGCGCCCGGCCAGTACGTCTTCCCGCACATGATGGGCTCGGCCGATCCGCAGACGGCGATGAAGAAGGTGGAGGAAGGCCCGAGCGGCATCCTGCTGCTGCGCCGGCCGCAGAAATGGAGCATGAGCAAGCCGCTCATCCAGTCGTTCGTCCTCTATCTGGTCGTGTCGTTCTTCGCGGCGTACGTGGCGAGCCATGCCGTCAGCCGGGGGACGGACTACCTGCGCGTCTTCCAGATCGTCGGCGCGGCGTCGTTCATGGGATACGGCCTCGGCGTGTTCGTGGACGCCATCTGGTGGGGGCGCACCTGGTCCAGCGCCTGCAAGACGGCGCTGAGCGGGTTGATCTACGCCTGCCTGACTGCCGGCACGTTCGGCTGGCTCTGGCCGCGCTAGCGCGAAGCTGACCTGCCCCCCCTTCGGGAGCTGCACGAGGGCGCGATCCAGGTCGCGCCCTCGGCGTTTTCCTGAGACCATGTATCGGGCGCCGCGCGGCACGGCCCTTGCCCGTCCAGTGGTGGGCACAGGCACGAGTTGCGGCACGGCGCGCTCCCCCTTCGCGTGCCAGGCCGCCGGAACCGAGGCGCAAGCTATGTGGTTGCAGGGGGTTGGTCGTTCTCTTCTGGTATCGATCGTCGCCGGGATGGTTGTGGCGGGATGCCACACCAGTGATCGGCGTGCAGCAATCGGCTTCGCATTCACCTACCACGTCCAAGCGGCGATCTCCGTCGCGAGCGAGGAGATCGCCCTCCACCGCCAGGGTCGGGGCCCGAGCGTGGCGATCGTGTACGACAGCGCGGTGGCGGGGGACCCGGCGGACGTGGAGGTGCGGCGCGCGGAGCAACTGGCGGCCGTTCCGGGCATCGTCGCCGTCGTCGGGCACAGCGGCAGCCGGGCGTCGCTGGCTGCGGCGCCGGTCTACAACGAGGCGGGGATCGTTCAGGTCACGCCCAATTCGACCAGCCGGCTGCTCGACAGCGCCGGAGCGTGGACGTTCAACCTCGCGCCGGACGACTCCGTGGAAGGTGCGTTCATCGCGGCGTTCGTGGCGGAGGGGCTGCGGGCGTCGCGCGTGACGATCTTCTACGAGAACGACGAATACGGGACCGGGTTGCGCGACGGCGCCGTGGCCGCGCTCGCGCAGCACGGCGTCGCGGTGCTGGACCGTGTGCCGGTCGACCAGACGAGCGACTTTCGTACCCTGGTGGCGGCGTCGCTGACGCGTGGCGTCCCGGATGTCGTGGTGGTGGCTGGACGCCAACTCGAGGCGGGTTCGATCGCTCGGGCGATGCGCGAGCGCGGCGTCCCGCGCGCGGTGGTGGCTGGGGACGGGGCACTGGTGCTCCCGCTGCTGACGCGCGCCGCGGGCCCGGCGGCCGACTCGCTCTATGCGGTGGCGTTCTGGATGCCGGACGCGCCGGATTCGCTGTCGCGCGCTTTCGTCGAGCGCTACCGGCGCGTGGCGGGCGAGCCGCCCCAGTCCGTCGACGCGATGACCCACGACGCACTGATGCTCATAGCGGATGCGGTCCGCGTCGTGGGGCCGAGCCGGGCGGCCATCCGGCGGTACCTGCGTGAGCTGGGCGCGAGCCGGCCGCCCTACCTGGGCGTGACGGGCCCCATCTCGTTCGGGCCCGCCGCGCATCCGCGCCTGGTGATGGCGCACGTCGTCGGGGGCCAGCCGCACCGGGTGGTCGGGCCGTGACCGGAGGCACCGGAGCCTCCTCGACTGCGGGCCGCGGTCCCGGCCTGCGCTTCATCTTCGGGACGCTGTCCGCCCTCTCGATCCTGACGATCTCGGGCCTGTCGCTGATGCTGGCCGCGAGCCTGCTGCCCCGCGCGGCCGAGCTGCGGCAGCACATGCAGCCGGTCTCCTACCTGTTCGGCGCGTTGCGCGACCGCATGCAGCTGGTCGCCGCCACGGTGCGCGATGCCCGGCGCGTGGTCGCGGCCGAGGCACCGGGCGACGCCGAGGCGTTGCGCCGGGCGCGCGTGGCGCTGGCGGCGGCGAGCGGCCGGGTGGCCGTGCGGCCCTACGGCGGCGTGCCGATCGCGATGCGAGCCGCCCTCTCCCGCGCCGACGAAGATCTGACGAAGCTGGAGAACCGCGTGCAGGAGGTGATCGCGTTCGCCCAGCTGGGAGCGTTAAGCGAGGCGCGCGCCCGGATGCGCGCGGTGGACTCGCTCGACGCGGCCGTGAACGACGATTTCAGCCGGGCGCAGCGGGCCGGGACGGAGGACCTGCTCGCGCGGCAGGCGGCGTTCGACGGCGCCGCGCGGCAGGCGACCTGGATCGCGGGCGTGCTCGTGGTGGTGGCCATCCTCCTGTCGGCGCTCTCGCTGCTCACGCTGCAGCGGCGGATCGCCCGCCCGCTCGCGGACCTGAGCTCGGCCCTCGACCGCGTAGGGACCGGAGACCTGACGGTGCAGCTCCGGGTGCAGCGCCGGGACGAGCTGGGACTCCTCGCCGAGCACTTCAACGCGATGACGGCCGTGCTGCGGGATCGCGCGGAGGGGCAGGGCCGCTTCGCCGCCACCGGCGAGCTGCTCGCGGGGATCGCTCACGAGGTCAACAACCCGCTGCAGGCGATCTCGACGCTGGCCGAGTCGCGCATCGACGAGCCGGCGGTGACGGCCGTCGAGCGCGACGACCTGCAACAGATCCTCCAGCAGGCGCGCCGGGCGGGGAAGCTCCTGAACGGCCTGCTGCATTTCGTGCGGCCGGGCGAGCCGGAGGTGACGGACCAGGACATCGCGGACGTGGTGGCGCGGGTGCTCGACCTCCTCTCCTATCAATTCGGCGTCGACGAGATCCACGTCGAGAACCGGGTCGCCGCGTCGCTGCCGTGGGTGCGGGGCGACGCCGCCCGGCTGGAGCAGATCTTCGTCAACCTGCTCTCCAATGCCGTGGATGCCGTGCGCGGCGCGGCGACGCCGCGGCGCGTCACTCTCGAAGGCTGGGAGCACGAGGGCCGCGTGCACGTCGCGGTGACGGACAACGGGCCCGGCATCGACCGCGAGGTCGCCGCGCGCATCTTCCAGCCGTTCGTCACGACCAAGGGGGCGCGCGGGACGGGGCTCGGGCTGTACGTGTCGCGCCAGCTGGCGCGCGAGGCGGACGGCGATCTCCAGCTCCGCTCCACGCCGGGCGAGGGCGCCCGGTTCGTGGCCTGGTTCCCGGCGGCGCCCCGTCGCGGCGCCGCCCTTGTGCCGGAAAACGGGCAGGCCCCGGCGGGACTGGCGGGCCTGACCATCCTGGTCGTGGACGACGAGGAGTCCATCCGCCGGCCGCTGACGAAGTACCTGGCGCGTCTCGGCGCCACCGCCGTGGACGCCGCCGACGGCGTGGCCGCGCTGGCCCAGCTCCGCCTCCTCGCAGTGGACGCGATCCTTCTCGATATCCGGATGCCGCGGATGGACGGCATCGAGTTCTACGAGGCGATCCGCAGGGACCGCCCGGCGCTGGCCGAACGCGTGCTCTTCCTCTCGGGGGATCCGCAGCAGATGCACGAGGCGCGCGCCAAGACGCTGCCGGCCGCGCGCGTGCTGGCCAAGCCGGTGGATCTCCAGGTCCTCGCGGCGTCGATCCGCCGGCTGGTGGGGCGCCGCTCGCCCGCATAGGGGACCGCCGCGGCGGAGCAGGAGAAGCTCTGAACCCCGCTGGAACTCCCCGGCCCTTCCCCCCGTAGGGGTGTTCGTCGGGACAACGGTTCCAGGGAGGGTCCATGTTGCGTTCCGTTTCTTTGCTGGCGGGCACCGCCGTCGTCGGACTGGTGGCGCTGAAGCTGCTGGGGCTGCTGCTCCTGCCGCTGCTCGGGATGGTGTTCGGGTTCGTGATGTTCGTCCTCAAGATCGCGCTCATCGCCGGTCTGGCGTTCCTGGCGTACAAACTCTTCACGGGCTGGGGCAGGGAGCGGGGTTCCGAGGCGAGCTAGCGGCGGCTAGCTTGTCCGGACGATGAAGGACAAGACGATCGCGTACCTGCTCTGGTGTGGCTGGCTCGTCGGCCTGGGCGGGCTGCATCGGATCTACAACGGCAAGTACGGTACCGGGTTCCTCTGGCTGTTCACCTGGGGCCTGTTCGGGATGGGGCAGATCTTCGATCTCTTCACCATCCCCGGCATGGTCGAGGACGCCAACAACCGGATGCTCGTGGCCTCCCTTGGGCAGGCGGCGCTTGCCGCGGGCGGCTCTGGCGTGCCTCTGAAGCGCATCTCGCCCCGCACGACGGAGGAGTTCCAGGTCGCGCTGGTGCACGCCGCGAAAGAGCACGGGGGCCAGCTGACGGTCGCTGAGGCCGTGGCCGCCACGGGCCGCGGCTTCAAGGAAGTGGACAAGCAGCTGCGGGAGATGGCGATCGCCGGCTACGTCGAGGAAGACAGCGACGACTCGGGGCAGGTGTACTACCGGTTCCCGGGGCTGGCGGGATAGGGACTAGGGGTTAGGGATTAGGGGTTAGGGGTTAGGGGTTAGGGTTGTAAGAGCACAAAGGCGCCGGTTCCGCGGCGCCTTCTCGCTGCCAACCCCTAACCCCTAACCCCTAACCCCTAACCCCTGTACTTCACGGCTCTCGCAGCACCTCCATCGCCGTCTTTCGAAAGACCTCCCGACTGGCGGCGATCCCCACGACGGCGACCAGCGCCGCCGTGATGGCGAGCACGCCCAGCAGCGGCAGCGCCGGAAGCGCGAACGTCAGGTCGAACACCCAATGCACCATCGCCCAGCCGCCCGCGGCCGCCAGGCCGATCCCCACCAGGCCCGCGAGCAGGCCGAGCGACGTGTACTCGGCGAGCAGGATGCGCGTGAGCTGGCGGCGCGTCGCGCCGAGGGTCTTGAGCAGCGCGCCCTCGCGGATGCGTTCCAGGCGGCCCGCCGTCACGGCGCCGAGCAGGACCAGCGCCCCGGTGGCGAGGCTGAACGCCGCCATGAAGCGGATGGCGAGCGAGATGCGGCTCAGCACCCGTTCGACGGTGGACTCGAGCAGCGCGACGTCGAGGCCAGTGACGTTCGGGTAGTGCTCCGAGACCGCGCGCTCGAGCCGGCCGCGCGCCCCGGCGTCGTCCACCCGCGTCAGCACGACGGACGAGCGCGGCGCGTGCTCCAGGGCGGCGCTGCTGAAGACGGCGAAGAAGTTGGGCTCCATCCGCGCCCAATCCACGGCGCGCAGCGCCACGACCACGGTCGGCACGGTGGCGCCCTGGACGGTCCAATCGATCCGGTCGCCGAGCTTGATCCGCAGCTCCTGCGCGATGTCGGTCGAGAGCGAGACGGGGTAGGGCGGGCCGGCCCCGCGGCCGTGCCACCACGCGCCCGCCACGATCCGCTCGCTGGTCGTGGCCGTGTCACGGAAGGTCGAGCGGTACTCGCGCCGCAGCGGCCACCCGCCGCGCCGCTCGGCCGGGTCGCGCATGATGGAATCCGCCGACCGGCCGTTGATCGCGCCGATCCGCATCGGGACGATCGGCACCTGCTGGAGGACGGGGTGGCCCGACGCCGCCACGAGTCCCGCGACGCCGCTCTCCTGGTCGGCCTGCACGTCGAGGAAGGCGAGGTTGGGCCGTCCCGCGGTCTTCAGCATCGTGAACTGGATCTGGCCGAGCAGGTTGGCCTGCACGAGGTAGAGCGTGGCGAGGAGGGCGACCCCGAAGCCGAGCGCGACCACGACGGTGCGCGTCTGGTTGCGCGGGCGGTGGAGGTTGGCGATGCCCTGCCGGATCACGTACGGCCAGCGTGCGGCGGCGGTGGCGAGGTGGCTGCCCCGCCGGGCCAGCCAGATCGCGAGGCGCGCCGCCAGCTCGAGGATGCCGATCGCGAGCGCGATGGCCACGGCGAACCCCACTCCCACGCGCGGTCGGTCGGCCTGCGACATCGCCAGGGCGAAGACCCCGATGGCGAGCGCGCCGAAGGCCGCCAGTCGCAGGGGATCGCGGGGCTCCACGCTGGCCTCCCCTTCGTACGGACGCCGCAGGGCCGCGAGCGGCGCCACCAGGCGCACCGCGAGCAGGGGCCGCAGCGCGAACAGGAGCGCGACCGCCACGCCGATGCCGAGGCCGGAGAAGACCGCGGAGGGGACGAGCGTGACGCTCACGTCCACTGGCAGGACGCCCTTGAGCAGCTGCGGGAGCAGCAGCTGCACGGCGACGCCGAGCGCCGCACCGCCCGCCGCGGAGACGAGCCCGAGGATCGTGGCCTGCGTGAGATAGACGGCGAAGACGAGTGGGCGGCTCGCCCCCAGGCAGCGCAGCACGGCGATCGTGTCGAGCTTCCCCGCGACGAAGGCGCCGACGCCGCTCGCCACGCCGATGCCGCCGAGCAGCAGGGCGATGAGGCCCACGAACTGGAGATACCGCGACAGCTGGCTGAGCGCGTTGTTGAGCTGGTCCTCGGCATCGCCGGCGGTGCGGCTCCGCACCTTCTCCCGCTCGAACAGCGCCTTGTGGCTCCCGTCGATCCGGCGCGCGCCCCGTTCGCCGTCCGTCCGCAGCAGCACCTGGTACGTCGCGAGACTCCCGAACACGATGAGGCCGGTACCCGCCACGTCGCCCACCGGCACGTACACCGCGGGGACGAAGCCCCCGAAGCTCCCCCCGCCGGCGCGGCCCGGGACCTCGGAGGTGACGCCCGCGATGGGGAAGCTGCGCCGCCCGAGCTCGAGCGTGTCGCCGATCTGCGCGCCGAGCTGCACCAGGAGCGTCGTGTCCACGATCGCGACGTGTCCCGTGTCGAGCGCCGTCCAGCGCCCCGCGGGGCTCGTCGCAACGCGGCCGTAGAAGGGGAAGCCGCCGCCCACGGCGCGCACGTCCACCAGCCGCGTCCCCTCGCGCTTCCGGACGAACGCCATCGAGGCGAGCTCGGTCCGGCGCGCCACGCCGATCCCCTGGCCGCGGAGCGAGTCCAGCAGCGCCTCGATCGGCGGCGTGAACGGCCGGTTGCTGGTGAGGACGAGGTCGGCGCCGAGCAGCTCGCGCGCCTGGCGGTGCACCGACTCCTGGAGGTTGACCGTGAACGACGCGACCGCCACCAGCGTCGCGACGCCGATCGAGATGGCGGAGCCGAAGAGGAGGAGGCGCCGCCGCGAGGCGCGACTCTCGCGCCACGCCAGCCGCAGGACGACGCCGATGCGGCTCACGCCGTCACGGCCGCGCCGCCCGACACCACGGCGCCGTTGAGCAGGCGCAGCGTGCGCTTGGCCCGGGCCGCCAGCTCCGCGTCGTGCGTGGCCAGCACGATGGTCGTGCCCGACTCGCGGTTCAGCTCGACCAGCAGCTCGATGATCCGCGCGCCGGTGTCGGCGTCGAGGTTCCCCGTCGGCTCGTCGGCCAGCAGCAGGCTCGGCCGGTTGGCGAACGCCCGCGCGATCGCGACCCGCTGCTGCTCGCCGCCGGAGAGCTGCGCGGGGTAGTGGTGCTCGCGCCCCGCCAGACCGACCCGCGCGAGGAGCTCGCGCGCCCGCCGCGCGATCTCCCGGTAGCCGCCATCCCCGTGCGTCCGTGCGTCCGTGCGTCCGTGCGTCCTGGCCGTGCCCGCCAGTTCCATGGGCACTTCCACGTTTTCCTGCGCCGTGAGCGTCGGAATCAGCTGAAAGGTCTGGAAGACGAACCCGATCTTCTCGCCCCGGAGCCGCGCGCGGCCGTCCTCCGACAGGGCGGAGAGATCGGTGCCGTCGAGCGCGACCGAGCCGCCGCTCGGCAGGTCGAGACCCGCGAGCAGGCCGAGCAGCGTGGTCTTGCCGCACCCGGACGGGCCGACGATGGCGAGGAATCCTCCCGCCTCGACCGCCAGGCTAACTTCCTTGAGGACCACGAGCGGGCGGCCGCCCGAGAGGTACGTCTTGGTGAGGTTCCTGGCTTCGAGCATGGGGCGAATGATAGTCGCGGCAGCTTCTGTTGTCTTGGCGGCGCCGCAGGGCCGGCCGCGCGAAATCGTCTTTCTCGGCACGAGTCTCACGGCCGGCCTGGGCCTCGAAGCGTCGCAGGCGTTCCCGGCCCTCATCCAGCGCAAGCTCGACGTCCAACACCTGCCCTGGCGGGCGGTGAACGCGGGAGTGAGCGGCGAGACGAGCGCCGGCGCGCTGCGCCGGCTCGACTGGGTGCTCAAGGACGCGCCCGCGATCCTGGTGCTCGAGACGGGCGCGAACGACGGCCTGCGCGGTCTCGACGTGGACACGACGCGCGCCAACCTCGAGGCCCTCGTGCGTCGCGCCCGCGCGGCGGTTCCCGGGATCCGCATCGTGCTGGCGGGGATGGAGGCGCCGCCCAACCTCGGCGCGCGCTACACGGCGCGCTTCCGGGCGATCTTCCGCCAAGTCGCGGCGCGGGAGCATCTGGCCCTGATTCCCTTCCTGCTGGCCGGTGTGGGCGGCGTGGACTCGCTCAACCAGGGCGACGGCATCCACCCCAACGTGGCGGGCGAGCGCATCGTGGCCGACAACGTGTGGCGCGTGCTGGCGCCGTTGATTCGGAGCGGGGCTCGTTCCCTAACCCCTAACCCCTCACCCCTCACCCCTAACCCTTCTCACTCATGAAGCAGATGCCGGTCCCTTACGCGATCCGCCGGATGGATGACGGCGCGCGGATCCGGATCGAGTGGGAGGAGAACGGCCACACGGCCGACTATCCCGCGCGCGACTTGCGACTGGCCTGCCGGTGCGCAAGTTGTCAGGAGGAGATGAGCGGGCGGCCGATCCTCGATCCGGCGACGGTGAGCACGGACGTGCGCGCACTCGAGCTCAAGCTGGTCGGAGGGTACGCGGTGCATTTCTCGTGGAGCGACGGCCACACCACCGGCATCTACCCCTGGGAGTACCTGCTCGCGATCTGCAGCTGTCCCGAGTGCACGGCGCGGCGGAGCAGCCTGTGATGCCGCTCGATCTCCAGGTCGCGGGGGCCCTCGTCCGCCCCTGGCGCCACGGCGACGAGGAGTCCCTGGCCCGTCACGCGAACAACCGCAAGATCTGGCTCAACCTGCGCGACGGCTTCCCGAGCCCGTACACGCTCGAAGACGCGGGGCGCTGGATCGCGCTCGCGGGGCCGAAGGAGCCGCCGACCGATTTTGCGATCGCGATTGGCGACGCGGCGGCAGGTGGGATCGGCTTCCACCCCAGAGAGGATGTATATCGGCGGTCCGCCGAGATCGGCTTCTGGCTCGGCGAAGCGCACTGGGGGAAGGGGATCGCGAGCGCGGCCGTGCGCGCGGTGACCGCGCACGCCTTCTCCGCTTTCGACCTGTGCCGACTCTACGCCCACGTCTTCGCCTTCAACGGCGCTTCGATGCGGGTGCTTGAGAAGGCGGGCTACGCCTGCGAGGCCGTCCTGAGGAAGGCGGCCACGAAGGAAGGCAAGACAGTGGACGTCTACCTGTACGCGGCGGTCCGCTAGGCCGGCCCTCGCGGTCATGTTTCGTGGCGCCCCGAATCGGGGTCATCGCCGTGTCCAATCCTGCCTCAACTGCGGAGTGACCGCGGTTCAATCATCGTTTCGGTCCAACAATCCGTAGGCGGAGCATCGCACCCAGTGCGCGCCTGGAGCGTGATGCCAAAGCCAAGAAATACCAACGACTTGAGACCTACGACGCGAGCCATGCCGACCCGCTCTGCCCTTCAGAATCCCACGCGAAGCCGCGCGTTGGTCATCTTGTGTCCGTAGTAGCCCGGATATCACGATACGAAGATTCCTAATGGCATAACTGATGCGCATTGGGAAGATTCGGAAACCGGATGCAACGACTCGGATTGCTTGGCCTATCCTACCGCACAGCGGACCAGAGCGCGATCGCGCGCTCGGCCCTCGGCGCGCCGCTCGGCGAAACCATCCGCCGGATGCACGAGAAGTTCGGCTTCGAGGAGTCGGTTTATCTCCAGACCTGCAACCGCGTCGAATGGGTCTTCGTCCCGGCGGACGACGCCGAGAGCGAGGATTGCTTCGCGGCGATCCAGCGCGAGCTGCCGGTCGAGGCGGCGCAGTGCTACCGGCTCACGGGCGAGAGCGCGGCGCGGCACGTCTTCGAGGTGGCGGCGTCGCTCGATTCGATGAACCCGGGCGAGACACAGGTCGTGGGGCAGGTGCGCGAAGCGTACCGTCGCTCGAGCGAGCTGGGCGTGGTCGGTCCGCGGCTCCACCTGCTGTTCGAGGCGGCGCTGCGCGCGGCGAAGCGGGTGCGGCGTGAGACCGCGCTCACGGCGCGGCCGGTCTCGATGATGTCGCTGGCGCTTGAAGTGGCGGGCGACCTGCCGGCCGGCAGCACGGTGGCGGTGGTGGGCGCGGGGGAGATGGCGGAGGAGGCGGCGGACCGGTTGCAGAAGCGGCACGGGCTGGAGCTGCTGTTCACCAACCGCACGCTGGCCCGGGCGGAGGCGCTGGCGTCGCTGAGCGGCGGCCGCGCGACGGCGCTGGATCGGTTCCTGGGCGATCCCCCGAAGATGGGCGCGCTGATCACCGCGGTGTCGGTGAGCGCGCCGCTGTTCACGCGAGCCGCGCTGGAGCGGGTCAAGGCCGCGGCCGCGGGCGCGGCGGCGCTGCCGGTCGTGATCGACCTCGGCGTGCCGGCCAACGTGGACCGCGAAACGGCACGCTCGCTCGGCTTCCGCTACTACGGGATGGACGATCTCCGGGCGCAGGGCGAGGAGAACCGCCGCAAGCTCGATGCGGAGATCGCGGCGGCGCACGTCGTGCTGGACGACGAGATGGCGGAGTTCCGCAGCTCGATGCTCGAGAAGACCCTGGCGCCGGTGCTGGCGGCGTGGCGGCGCCGGGCGCAGCACACGCTGGACGAGGGGCTGGCCCGGCTCTTCTCGTCCGAAGAGGGGCGCTGGAACGAGGACGAGCGCGAGCGGATCGAGCGCTGGGCGGCCTCGCTGGTGGAGCGGCTCGCGCACCTGCCGATGGTGGGGATGCGCAAGGTCGCGGCCGAACACGGGGTCGAGGCGGCGCACACCTTCCTGTCGGCCGTCGGCGCGAGGCTGGAGGAAGAGGAGTCGAAGCGGCCCGCCGCGGCCGAGCCCTCCGCCCCCCGGCGCCCGGAGGCGATCCCCCAGTGACAGTTGCTCCGCCCCGGGTGACGCCGGAGCTGGTAGCGCACTACGACAGGCCGGGTCCCCGCTACACCTCCTATCCGACGGCGATCGAGTTCAATGCCTCGTTCACGGCCGACGCGTACGGCAAGCGTCTGGCCGATGCCGACGCCCGCGCGCTCACGCCGCTGTCCGTCTACACGCACATCCCGTTCTGCGCCGAGCGCTGCAACTTCTGCGCGTGCCACGTCATCGCGTCGCCGCTGGGCGCGCGGGTGACGGAGCCGTATCTGGCGCACCTTTTCCGCGAGATCGAGCTGGTCGCCGGGGCGCTGCCGCATCGCCGCACCGTGGCGCAGTACCACTGGGGCGGCGGGACGCCGACCTACCTCAGCGTGCCGGAGATCCACGCGCTCCTCGATCAGTTCGAGCGCTTCTTCACCTTCGCGCCCGGCGCCGAGATCGCGATCGAAGTGGACCCGCGGGTCACCACGGCCGAGCAGCTCCGGGCGCTCCGGTCGCGGGGCTTCAACCGGCTCTCCCTGGGCGTGCAGGACCTGAACCCCGAGACGCAGGAGTCCATCGGCCGCGTGCAGCCCCCGGCCGTCACCGCCGCGACGATCGAGGAGGCGCAGCGGCTCGGCTTCCGCGGCATCAACATCGACCTGATCTACGGTCTGCCGCACCAGAGGCTCGCGAGCTTCGGCGCGACGCTGGATTCCGTCATCGCGCTCTCGCCCGACCGCCTGGCGATCTACTCGTTCGCGTTCCTCCCCTGGCTCAAGGGGAACCAGAAGCGGCTCGGCGAGGAGGTCCTGCCGGTGGGCGACGCGAAGATCGCGCTGCTCCTCCTGGCGCGGGAGAAGCTGCTCGGCGCCGGCTACCGCGCGATCGGGATGGACCATTTCGCGAAGCCGGACGACGAGCTGTCCGTCGCGCTCGACCAGGGCCGCCTCAAGCGCAACTTCATGGGCTACTCGGTGCAGGACGCGCCCGACATGATCGGTCTCGGCGTGTCGGCCATCGGGCAGGTGAGCGGCGCGTACGTGCAGAACCACAAGAAGCTGTCGGACTACTACGCCGATCTCGACGCCGGCCGGCTGCCGGTCGAGCGCGGCTACGCGCTGAGCGCGGACGACCGGCTGCGCTCCGACGTGATCCAGTCGCTGATGTGCGCGTTCACGGTGGACACGGCGGCGCTCGAGAATCGCTACGGTGTCTCGTTCCGCCGGTACTTCGCTCCCGAGCTGCGGGACTTGTCCGCGCTGGCGGCGGAGGGGATGGCGGAGATCACGCCGGAGCGGATCAGCGTCACGCCGCTGGGCCAGCTGTTCGTACGCAATCTGGCGATGTGCTTCGACCGCTACCTGGCGGCGGCGCAGCAGTCCGCCAAGCCGCGCTTCAGCCGCACCGTATGAGTAACGCGCCGGACGGGCGCCGCATCGGGCACGACACTTCCGATGCGCCGCCCGCACGATCCGGCTCCGCCACGAGTGCCACCGGTCCGACCGGGTTGGTCCTCCTCAACCTGGGCGGGCCCGCCGATCTGGCGTCCATCCGCCCGTTCCTGGACGCCCTCTTCGCCGACCGCGAGATCGTCCGCCTGCCCGGAGGCCCGATCGGGCAGTGGCTGCTGTCGCGGATCGTCGTGCGGGCGCGGCTCTCCAAGGTCACGGGCTGGTACGCCGCGATCGGCGGCGGCTCGCCGATCCTCAGGTACACGACGGGGCAGGGCGAGGGGCTGGCGCAGCGGATGAACGCGCGGCGTCCGGACCTGGCGCCCTTCAAGCCGTACATCGCTTTCCGTTACGCGCCGCCGACCTCCGACGATGCGTTGCGCGCGATGCTGCGGGACGGCATCAGGCGCGCGGTAGTGCTCACGCTCTATCCCCAGTACTCGGTGGCGACGACCGGCTCGAGCCTGCGCGAGCTGGATCGGGCGCTGAAGCGGACCGGCCTCGAGGGCGCGTTCGACTTCACGACCATCGACCGCTGGTCCGAGCGGCCGAGCTACCTCGACGTGCTCACGGCGCACGTGGAGCGGGGGCTGGCCGGCTGGACGGGCGAGCGGCGCCGCGACGCGGTCGTGCTGATGAGCGCGCACAGCCTGCCGATGAGCTTCGTGAGCGAGGGGGATCCCTATCCCCAGCAGATCGAGGTGACATTCCGCGGCGTGATGGCGCGTCTCCGGGAGCCGAAGCCGCGCTGCATCCTGGCCTACCAGAGCCAGACGGGGCCCGTGGCCTGGCTGGGGCCGCAGACCAGCGACGTGATCAGGGAGCTGGGGAGCGAGGGGCGCCAGGACGTGCTCGTCGCGCCGATCGCGTTCGTTTCCGACCACATCGAAACGCTGTACGAGATCGACGTCATGTTCGCGGAGGAGGCGCGCGAGGCGGGCATCGCGAACTTCCGGCGCGCCGAGTCGCTGAACCTCGACCCGCCCTTCCTGGATGCCCTGGCCGACGTGGTGGAGGCCGCGCTGTGAAGCGCGTGATCGTCGTCGGCGGCGGACCGTCGGGCCTCGTGCTCGGCCGCGAGCTGGCGGTGCGCGGCGCGAACGTCACCGTCTTCGAGGCGCAGGACCGCCCCGGCGGGAAGGCGTGGACGGAGGTGAAGGACGGATACCTCATCGAGCGCGGGCCCGAGGGGTTCCTCGACAGCGCGCCCGCGACGCTGGCCCTCACGCGGGACCTGGGGATCGCGGACCGGCTGCTCCCGGCGTCGGACGCGGCGAAGAAGCGCTACCTCTACGCGCGCGGCGCCCTGCGGCCGGTGCCGACCAACCCGGTCTCCTTCCTGGCGAGCGGCATCCTGAGTCTGCGCGGGCGCCTCGCCGTGCTGGGCGAGCCGTTCCGCGCTCCTGCGGGGAACGGGGACGAATCGGTCGCGTCGTTCGCCCGCCGGCGGCTGGGCGCCGAAGCGGCCGAGACGCTGGTGGGCGCCATGGTGCGGGGCGTGTACGCCGGGCAGGCCGAGGCGATCAGTATGCCCTCGGCGTTCCCGCGGCTGGCCGCGTTCGAGCGGGAATACGGAAGCTTGGTGCGCGCCCTGATCGCACGTCGCCGGGCGGGCTCGAACGGCGGCGGCCCGGCGGGCCCCGGCGGACGGCTCACGTCGTTCGTGGGCGGGATGTCCTGCTTCGGCCGTGCGCTGGCCGAGTTTCTTGGCGACCGGTTCGTAGGGAACCGCCCCGCCGCGGCGGTTCGGCGCGCGGGCGCCGGATGGCGCGTCGAGTTCGCCGACGGCTCCTCGGAGTTCAGCGACGTCGTGGCCGTGGCCACGGAGCCGTGGAGCGCCTCGCGTCTCGTGGCCGGATCGAGTGCCGCGCTGTCGGAGGTGCTGGCGGAGATCCCGCCGGCGCCGGCCGTCGTCGCGGCGCTGGGGTTCGCGACCTCCGACCTCGAGCGCCGGCTGGACGGCTTCGGCTTCCTCATGCCGCCGCGGGAGCCGCTGCGGATGCTCGGCTGCCTCTGGTCCTCGACGACCTTCGCGCATCGCGCGCCGCCGGGACGCGCGCTGCTCAGGGTCCTGCTCGGCGGGCCGGGAGACCCAGGGATCATGGACCTGCCGGACGACCAGCTGCTGAGCATCGTCCTCGGCGAGCTGGATCGGACGATGGGGCTCAAGGGCCCGCCTGAGATGGTGCGGATCATCCGCTGGCCGAGGGCGATCCCGCAGTACACCGTCGGGCACGGCGAGCGGCTCGCGCGCATCGCGCGCGAGCTGGAGAAGCTGCCCGGGTTGTTCGTGCTGGGGAACGGTTACCGGGGCATCGCCCTCAACGACTGCGTGACGAGCGCGCAGGCGGTGGCAGACACGATCCTCACGCCGGCCGGGGCGCCCGTGCTTCACGCGCCGTAGCGTCCCGGCGCCCGGTTAAGGCCGATCCCGCACTCGACTCCGGTCCTGGTCGTTGGGCTGATTGTTGTAGTTGAACCGCCTGTCGCGGCCGGCGAACGCCCGGTCGGTCGGCGGCAGGAAGTACTCGTTCCGGTAGCGGTACATCGACACGGGACGCGCGCCGGCGCCTTTGTTCTGATAGTAATGACCATTGACCTCGTACGCGGTGACGGGCGTCCAGCGCCTGTAGTTGCGGCGCCAATCCCCCGCGCGCTCTGGCGAGTAGTTGAACACGCCGATCTCATCGCCGAGTCGCGGGTCGACGTGGACGGGCGAGTACGGACGCGCCCGACCATAGTCCGCCTCACCGGGCCGCCGATTATAGTTGAAGCGCCGGTCGCCGCGATTCGCCCACCCTCGATCCTGTGGCGGCAGGAAGAATTCGTTGTTGTACGAGTAGACCTGCACCGCTCGTGCGCCGCGAACCGAATTGCGGTAGTAGTGGCCGTTGATGTCGTACAGCGTCACCGGCGTCCACCGCTGGTAGTTGTTGTGCCAATCGCCGTACCGTTCCGGCGAGTAGCCATAGACCCCGATCTCGGGCCCCAGTCGAGTGCCGAATCTGACGCTGATGTTCATCTGTGCCGACGCCCGCGTCGGCAGGGCGATCAGCGCCCCCAACAGCGGCACGGCCATCCAGGCTGCTCTGCGCATACGGCGCCCCTCTCGCGTGATGACACGACGGCGATCTGTTTGACTGCAAGCTAGGGCGGAGCCTGCCGGCGCGATATCGCTCACACGGGAGGATTGTCTCGCACGAAAGGACTACGTCAGCACCGGACGATGGAGGATGATGGCCGTGCGACGGCCGCCGCGGGTGGGGCGCCGCGGCGCGGATCTCAGTCCAGGCCGAAGCGCCACTCGATGACGCGGATGGTGTCTCGCACGAGGACGAAGTCCAGATAATCAGGCACTTCCCCTCCCACCAGATCGACCTGCACGACGACGCTGTCGTTGACCAGCACCTGCCGGAACGCGGCCCGACCGAAGATCCGGTCGAGCACGTGTGCGGGAGCGCCCACCCTGAGCCCTGGCAGGAGCACGCACGCGGAATCCGTGAGCGTGACCAGGCGCAGCAGCTCGCGGCGGTCCTGCATGATCTTGTAGAAGCCGATGTCCAGGCCGGTGTAGTGGAGCTGGATGAGGCTGTCCGTCCCGCCGCTGTGGATGTTGGTGACGGTGCTGGCCTCCCGGCTGAGCGGAGTTCCGAAGAGCTCGGTCGTTTCGCGTTCGGTCGTGCCGCCGCGGCGAGCGCGAGCGAGGAGGTCCGCGGCCGGCTGCGTCGCGGCCCGCGCCAGGAGGAACTGGGAACATGGAGACTCCCGCGGCGGCGAGCTGGCGCGCGTGGAATCGCGGGCCGACGCCCCATGGGACGCGTCCGAGCGGCACGCTGTGCCGCCGATGAGCGCCGCGACGAGGGAGATGGCGAGCTGCCACGCGCGAGGATTCATCAGAGCACGGTGCGCGCTGGCATCAGCGCCGCGGCACCCGCCGCGAGGGCCTCTGTGGCCATCGCGTGGCCGAGCTGAGTCGCAGCCGATGGCGCTCCGGCCGTCTCGAATCGCAGGACCTGCTTCCCGTCTCCCGAAGCCACCAGTCCCTGCAACACCAGCGTGCCGCCGTCGAGCCGCGCGTACGCCGCGACCGGCGCGGCGCACCCGCCCCCCAGCCCCGCCAGGAACGCGCGCTCCGCCGTGACCGCGGCCCAGGTGGCCTCGTGGTTGACCGTGGCCACGACCGTTGCGACCGGATCCTCGGCGCGGCACTGGAGCGCGATGGCGCCCTGGCCCGGCGCGGGGAGCAGTCGGTCCGGCGTGAAGCGCTCGCTGATCGCGGGCGACAAGCCCAGCCGGTCGAGGCCGGCGGCGGCGAGGACGATCGCGTCGTAGGGGCCGTCGGCGGCGAGCGCCTTCTTGACGCGCGTGGGCACGTTGCCCCGCAACTCGAGCAGGCGCACGTCCGGGCGGAGCGACGCGATCTGGGCCGCCCGCCGTGTGCTCGACGTCCCGACGGCCGGCGACGGCGGCAGGTCGGCGAGCGGCCTGTGCGAGCGGGAGACCAGCACGTCCCCGGGGTCCGCGCGCTCCAGGACCGCCGCGACTTCGAGGCCCGGGCTCTGCTCGGTCGGCAGGTCCTTCAGGCTGTGCACGGCGACCGAGATCTCACCCGCGAGGAGCGAGCGCTCCAGCTCCTCCGTGAACACGCCCTTCCCCCCGATCTCGGGCAGCGAGTGGTCGAGGTCGCGGTCGCCCTTGGTCGTGAACTGCACGATCTCGAAAGTGACGCCGGGATGCGCGCGCTTCAGCGCGGCCACGGCCATGTCGGCCTGGCGCAGGGCGAGCGCGCTGGCGCGGCTCCCCACCTTCACGTGCGTGATCCGGGTCACCGGCGTCCTGCCGCGTGCTTGGGAGGAAAGCCGGCGGCCGTGAGCGCACGCTCGGCACCCGCGGCCAGCGTCTCGATCTCGGCGGCGGTGTGCACGGCGGAGGTGAAGGCCGCTTCGAACTGCGACGGTGGGAGGTAGACGCCCGCTTCCAGCATCGTGTGGAAGAACGCCGCGTGCAGCCGGGTGTCGGACGTCTTCGCGGCGGCGAAATCGGTGACCGGCCGGTCGGTGAAGAACGGCGTGAACATCGTCCCGACGCGCTGCACGACCAGCGGCGCGCCGGACGCGCGCGCGGCGGCCTCGAGCGCCTGCACCGCGCCGGCGGCGACCGCCGCGGCCTTCTGCCAGGCGCCGCCCACCGCCAGCGCATCCAGCGTCGCGATCCCCGCCGCCATCGCCAGCGGGTTGCCCGAGAGCGTGCCCGCCTGGTAGACCGGGCCCGCGGGCGCGATCATCTCCATCATCTCGCGCCGGCCGCCGTACGCGCCCACCGGCAGCCCGCCGCCGATCACCTTGCCGAGACAGGTGAGGTCGGGCTTCACGCCGTAGAGCACCTGCGCGCCGGCCGGGTGCACGCGCCACCCGGTCATCACTTCGTCGAAGATCAGCGCCGCGCCTTCGGCCGTCGCCAGGTCGCGCAGCCCCTGCAGGAACCCTTCGGCGGGCGGCACCACGCCCATGTTGCCCGCCACCGGCTCGACGATGATCGCGGCGATGCGGCCGCGGTTGGCCTCGAAGAGCCGCTGCACCGCCCCCAGGTCGTTGTACGGCGCGACCAGGGTGTCCTTCGCCGCACTCTCCGGCACGCCCGGCGAATCGGGCAGCGACAGCGTCGCGACCCCCGAGCCCGCCTTGACCAGGAGCGCGTCGGCGTGGCCGTGATAGCAGCCGTCGAACTTCACGAGCTTCGCCCGGCTCGTGAACGCGCGGGCGAGCCGGAGCGCGCTCATCGTCGCCTCGGTGCCCGAGTTGACGAACCGGACCAGCTCGATCGAGGGGAACGCCTTCATCACGCGCTTGGCCAGCTCCGACTCGGCTTCGGTCGGCGCGCCGAAGGCGGTGCCCTTCGCGAGCGCCGCGCCCACGGCCTTCACCACCTCGGGGTGGGCGTGGCCGAGGATCAGCGGCCCCCAGGCGAGGACGAAGTCCACCAGCCGGTTGCGGTCCGCGTCCACGAGGAAGGGGCCCTCGCCGCGCGCGATGAACCGCGGCGTGCCGCCCACGCTCTTGAACGCGCGCACCGGGCTGTCCACCCCGCCGGGCAGCAGCGCCTGCGCGGCGCGGAACAGCTCTTCCGACTTGCGGGTCGTCACGTCGCCCCGTGCACCATGTCCACGACCGCCTTCACGCTCTCGACCGGCGTGCCCGGGAGGATGCCGTGGCCGAGGTTGAAGACGTGGCCCGGCCGCTTGCCGGCGCGCCGCAGCACGTCGCGCACGCGGCGCTCGATCTCGGCCTTGGGGCCCAGCAGCACGGCCGGATCGAGGTTCCCCTGGATCGCGCGGTCGCCGATGCGGGCCCACGCCTCGTCGAGCGGGATCCGCCAGTCCACGCCGATGACGTCGCCGCCCGCCTCGCACATCGGCTCGAGCAGCGTCGCCGTGTCGGTGCCGAAGTGGATGATCGGCACGCCGCTCGACGCCGCCAGCTCGAGCGCGCGCTTCGAGTGCGGGAGGACGTACTCGCGGTAGTCGCCCACCGAGAGGCACCCGACCCAACTGTCGAAGAGCTGGAGCGCATCCGCGCCGGCCTGCGCCTGCAGCGCGAGGAACCGCCCCACCAGCGTGGAGAGCCGCTCCATCAGCGCGTGCCATGCCTTCGGCTGCTCGAACATGAACTGCTTCGTCGTGGTGAAGGACTTCGACGTGCCGCCCTCGATGGCGTAGCTGGCGAGGGTGAACGGGGCGCCGGCGAAGCCGATGAGCGGCACGCCGGGGAAGCGGGCCGCCAGCGCCTGCTTGGTCTGGCGCACGCCTTCGATCGCGTAGGCGAGGTGCTGCGCCGGATCCACGCTCTCGAGCTTGTCTACGTCCGCCGGCCGCCGGATCGGGCGCCAGATCTTGGGCCCCTCGCCCGCGGCGTACGACAGCCCCAGTCCCAGCGGCTCGAACGGCAGCAGGATGTCGGCGAAGACGATGGCGGCGTCCACGCCCAGCCGCTCCACCGGCTGGAGGCTGATCTGGGCGACCAGCTTGGGCCGGTGGCAGATCTCCAGGATGGACTGCTGCGCGCGCGCCGCCCGGTACTCGGGCATGTAGCGGCCCGCCTGCCGCATGAACCAGACCGGCGTGACGTCGGTCGGCTGGCGCCGGCAGGCCGCGAGGAACCTCGGCTCAGGCATCGCCCGGCGTCTCTCTCAGCCACGCGGCGGCGTCCTTCGCGTGGTAGGTGAGGATCAGGTCGGCGCCGGCGCGGCGGAAGGAGCGCAGCAGCTCCAGCACCGCGGCGCGCTCGTCGATCCAGCCGTTCTTCGCGGCCGCCTTCACCATCGCGTATTCGCCGCTCACGTTGTACGAGGCGAGCGGCAGGTCGTACGTCTCGCGCACGGCGCGCAGCACGTCGAGGTAGGGCAGGCCCGGTTTCACCATCAGCGCGTCCGCGCCTTCCTCGATGTCGAGCGCGCACTCGCGCAGCGCCTCGCGGACGTTGGCGGGGTCCATCTGGTGGCTCTTCCGGTCGCCGAAGGAGGGCGGGCTCTCCGCCGCCTCGCGGAACGGGCCGTAGAACGCGCTCGCGTACTTCACCGCGTAGCTCAGCACCGCCGTCTCGGCGAAGCCGGCACCGTCCAGCGCCTTCCGGATCGCGCCGACCATCCCGTCCATCATCCCGCTCGGCGCGACGACGTCGGCGCCGGCCCCGGCATGGCTCACGACCACCTTCCCCAGGATCCCGAGCGTCGAATCGTTGTCCACCGCGCCGTTCTTGATGATCCCGCAGTGCCCGTGGTCGGTGTACTCGCACAGGCAGACGTCGGTCATCACCGCCAGGTCCGGCGCCGTCTGCTTGATCAGCTTGATGGCCTTTTGAACCGGCGCATCCACCGCGTAGCTCTGCGTCGCCGTCGCGTCCTTCGTCGCCGGGATGCCAAAGAGGAGCACCGAGCGGATGCCCAGCTGGACGACCGACTCGATCTCCTTCTGGAGCACGCCGTCCACCGACAGCTGGGCGACGCCGGGCATGCTCGTGATCTCCTTGCGCTTGTTCTTCTCGGCGGTGACGAACAGCGGGTAGATGAAGTCGCTGGCCGCCAGGCTCGTCTCACGTACGAGGGCGCGCAGGGTCGGCGTGCGCCGGAGGCGCCGCATCCGCACGACGGGGAATTGCGTCACGGGCTCAGCACTCCTTCGAGGGCCTGGATCAGGCCGTCCTCGGTGTATTCGTCGGCTACGGCATCCACGGTGAGTCCCAACTCGCGGGCGGTCGCGGCGGTGACCGGCCCGATGCACACCACCTTCGCCGTTCCGACCGCCGCCCCCGACGCGAGAAAGTGGCGCACGGTGGACGAGCTGGTAAAGGTGACGGCGTCTGCGCCGGACAGATCGGGCGGCGGACCGCTCACGCCGACCGTGCGATACGCCGCGACTTCGGTCACGACGGCGCCCCGCTGCTTGAGGCCCACCGCGAGCGCCTCGCGGGCGATGTCGGCGCGCGGCAGCAGGAACCGCTTCCCGCGCACCTCGCCCAGCGACTCGAGGATCGCCTCGGCGACGTACTCCTTCGGCACCAGGGACGGCGTGACGTCGTGTTCCTTCAAGGCCCGCGCCGTCACCGGCCCGATCGCCGCCACCTTGCGCCCGCGGACGTCTCGTGCGTCCTTGCCGGCGGCTGCAAGGCGCGCGAAGACCGCGTCGACGCCGTTGGCGCTGGTGAAGACGATCCAGTCGAAGCTGTCGAGCGCGCGCAACGCTGCGTCCAGCGGGCCGGCCTCCGCGGGCTCGATGCGGACCGTCGGGAACTCGATCGGTACCGCGCCGAGTGACCGCAGTCGTTCGGCGAGGCGGCGCGCCTTCTCGGCAGGACGCGTGATCACGATGCGGCGCCCCTGAAGGGCACCGGCGGGCTTCGCGGCCGGCATCTCGGATATAACTTATCGCGAATGAGAATGCCTCGCTCTCCGTACTTTTTCCTAGCGCTGCCGCTGCTTCTGTCAGGGCTCTGGGCGCGTGGCGAGAGCGCACGCCATGCGGGTCCGAGCGCGCCGATGCAGCACACCCTAACCCCTAACCCCTACCCCCAGCCTTTCGACCTCGTCATCAAGAACGCCCACGTGATGGACCCCGAGACCAACCGCGATCAGCCGGGGCTGTGGGTAGGAATACGGGGCGGGACGATCGCCGCGATCGCGGACACGGCGCTGGCGGGCCGGGAGGTCGTGGACGCGGCGGGGCAGGTGGTCGCGCCGGGGTTCATCGACGTGCTCTCCTACACGCCGAACGCCTACGGCATCTGGTTCAAGCTGGCGGACGGCGTCACCACGAACCTGGCGATGCACGGGGCGGCGGCCGACGTGGCGGGGTGGTATCGCGGCCTCGGCGAGTCGCGCTGGCCGGTCAACTACGGCGGCGCGTTCTCCGACCCGAGCGCGAGGACGCGGCTCGGGATCAGTCCGTATCGGGCGGCGACCGAGGAGCAGCTGCGGCGGCTGGTGGCGCTCGCCGACAGCTCCCTGGCGGCGGGGGCGCTCGGCGTCGCGATGAGTCCCGAGTACACGCCGGGGATGGACGGGCAGGAAGTGATGGCGATGGCGGCGGCCGCGGCGCGCTATCATGCGCCGGTCTTCTCCCACATCCGCTACTCGGACACGATCCCTCCGGGCACGGACGCCGAAGCGATCCACGAGCTGCTCGAGGCGGCGCGTCGCACCGGCGCCACCGTGCACGTGGACCACATCACCAGCGCGGCCACGTTCGACATGGCGGCCGGGCTCGATTCGCTCGCCAAAGCGCGCGCGGCGGGGCTCGACGTCACGGCGTGCGTCTACCCCTACGACTTCTGGGCGACGAACCTGAACAAGGCGCGCTACGACCCGGGGTGGCAGCAGCGGTTCGGGATTTCCTACGGCGACCTGCAGATCGCGGGGACGACGGAGCGGCTGACCGCCGAGAGCTTCAAGCGCTATCGCGCCCAGGGCAAGCTCGCCGTCGCGTACGCGATCCCCGACACGGCGGTGGTGCAGGCGCTGCGCGCGCCGTTCGTGATGATCGGCAGCGACGCGATCCTCAATCCGGGGAACAACAACCATCCGCGCGCGGCCGGCGCGTTCTCGCGGGTGCTGGCGGTCTACGTGCGGGAGCGGCACACCATCCCGCTGATGGAGGCGCTGCGGAAGATGTCGCTCCTCCCCGCCCAGACGCTGGAGCGCCGCGCCCCCGCGATGCGGAAGAAGGGCCGGCTCAGCGTCGGGGCCGACGCGGACATCGTGATCTTCGATCCCGTGCGCGTCCGGGACCGGGCCACCGTGGATCGGCCGAACCAGGTCTCGGAGGGCATCAGCTGGGTGATCGTCGGCGGGCGGATCGCG
>Ga0187857_10000820_pt1 | contig 36220 bp, 31 predicted proteins | sample June2016WEW_8_10_FD_132984 | JGI IMG/M metagenome (GOLD analysis project Ga0187857, IMG submission 132984) | Peatland microbial communities from SPRUCE experiment site at the Marcell Experimental Forest, Minnesota, USA - June2016WEW_8_100 | ecosystem: Environmental > Terrestrial > Soil >... | reverse complement strand
TCTGCCAGTTCACGGAGCCTCCGGCTCCGTGAACCTGGTGCGGTCGGAACACCGGGCCAGAGGCCCGGCTAACCGGCAGACCAGAGGTCTGCCCCACCCTCCCACCTGAACAGTTACATTTGGCTTTACACGGAAATTGGATGAGCCCGGCTCGCCCGGTGAGGGCACCGGGCCTGCAGGAACGGTCGTGCCCTTGTAGGCCCGGTGCCCTCGCCGGGCATTTCTTACTTCCTCCTCGTTGGGGGTGGGAGGAAAGCGACGCCAAAAAACAGGGTGCCGCAAAGATTGATGCCCAAAATGTAACCGATCTTGTAAGGCCGTCCCTCGTTGGCCCGAGCATAAATGGCGACATCTTTTCCCATCAACAGCGCCGGCAAGGCTGCGGGCATCAGAACTCCATGAATCACGCCCAGGCGAAAGCCGGCCACACGCTCGGAGCCGTAGTACCGGGACGCCATCCAATCCTGGCCAAAACCGAGAAGCAACCCGAGCAGCACCAGGAACGCGATCTTGGCCCCTATTCGCCTCGCTTTAGGGAAGGTGGCTGAGGCCGCTATCTGGTCTGGAGGCGAGGCTGCCATGCGTTGCAGCATGCTCAGGCGCTGCCGCAAGAAGCAAGCAAAATGGTGCCGAGCCAGGCAGGGCTGATCTAAACTCGGGTTACCGGGGGGACACAAGCGCGCAGCCCTGAAATCCGAGGTCCGAAATCCTCACCTGGCGTAGCCAGAACCAACGCGGGAAGAGAGCAACCGCGGAATACGCGGTTCAAGATCGCAGCCATCTTGGATTCAATTATACGGGGACGAAGCGAAGTCCGAAGGAAATCCGAAATCCGAAGGCTGAGTCGGCGAAGCTTTCGGGCATTGGCTCCGCGCTCAATACTGAGGCCACAGGCGCTTCCATGTCAGGCAGCGACCGCACCGAATGACGGACCGGATCCGGACTTCGGATTTCGGATTTCCTTCGGATTTCGGATTTGAGGGCGGCGGGGTTCGCCCCTTCCCTCACCAGCGTGATTTTAGTGCCGCCCCTGTGCCAAGCTGTTTCCGGCTTGCTCTGAGGCGGAGTGTTGGACAGTCTGGAGGAAGCATGGACCTGGCGAACTCAAGAATCATGAAGCGTTGGAACGACGACAGCCGCGCATGGCGCACAAGCTTCTCATAATCCAGCCATCCCACTATGGCTCCAAGACGGACCGCGCTGTGTTCAAGGCCCGCCATCGGAACGTGGTGCCTTTGACTTTGCCCTATCTGGCGGCCCTGACCCCGCCAGACTGGGAGCTCACACTCCTGGATGAACAGTTGGACCCGGTTGGCTTTGATAGCCGCTTCGACCTGGTCGCCATCAGCGCCTCCACGCTAAACTCGTACCGGGCTTACGACATCGCCGATGAGTTCCGCCGGCGCCGCGTGCCCGTCATCATCGGCGGGCCCCATACATTCTTTCACGCCGAAGAAGCGAGCGAACATTGCGATGGCGTTGGCGTTGGCGAAGCCGAAACCATCTGGCTGAAGATGCTCGAGGACGCTGTTCATGGACGGCTGGGGGGGCTTTACCGAGCCGGCCCGCTTCCCGACCTGGCCGGCCTGCCGCTGCCGCGTTACGACCTGTTGAACCTCTCGCGCTATCGCCCCTTCAGGACATACACCATCGTTTCTTCGCGGGGCTGTCCATTCCGGTGTGAATTCTGTTCCGAACGTTTCCTCCTGGGTGAGAGTTATCGTTGCCGGCCGATACCGGAAGTCATCGAAGAAATCAGGCGTTGCCGCTCCCGCAGTATTTTCTTCGGCGACAGCAATTTTGGAGGCAAGCGGAGCCGCGCGATGGAACTGATGGAGGCAATGGTTCCGCTCCGGGTGCGCTGGTCAGCGCTTTGGCCCACATACCTTTGCTGCGACGACGCCTTCATGGACCTGGCCCAGCGGAGCGGCCTGCTGCACCTCAACATCGGCCTCGAGAGCCTCAGCCCGGAAACGCTCGCCAGCATGAACAAGAGGTTCAACAAGACGCACCAGTACGACGAGATGCTGGCCAACCTGCGCCGGCGGGGTATCAGCTTCTCCTTGAACTTCATTTTTGGATGGGATGGCGAACGCCAGAGCGTCTTCCCCGCGACGCTCAAGTTCCTGCGCGAGCACAAGGTTCCGGTTGCCTATTTCAACGTTCTCACACCCGTAAAAGGCACTCCGTTCTACCAGCGAATGCAAAGCGAAGGCCGGCTCCTGGACGAGAAGGAGATCGACCGCTGGCCAAGTCAAAGCTGCTATATCCGCCCGCCGTACGGAACACCGGCGTCCCTTGAAAACCACGTTCGCGGACTGTACCGGGATTTCTACAGCCTGCCCTCGATCGTTTCTCGCTTGCCCATGCCCTTGACTCAGGCCAGCATCGCCTCTTGGGTCATCAACTTTTCCCAGCGCCGCATGGCGCGCACCGAGCGCCGGCTGAACAATTTCGACGGCTATTGATGCCAGGACGCACTTCGCTTTATTGCGCGGCGGTTTCCGGCTCCTAAACTTAATCTTAATCCGAATGAATCGTCTGTTCCAATTCTGATTACCGGCTGCGCGAAGGAGATTAGGAGCAGGATTAGGATTACGATTAGGAGGGGCTACCCAAATCGGTGAAATGCACTTGTTTCCTGGATTCCAGCGGGTCCGGACTTGACCCGTTTCCAAGGACTCTGCCATAATCCCTGGCGTGACCGAAAACGACAACCATCGCCTTGCCCGTCCTGCGACAGCCGGCCTATGACCCCGCCAGCGGACCCCCAAAGCATCGGCCGAGAGCTCTGCGAGTTTGCGCGCACAAATTTTGTGGCCGACGGAACAGCTTTCGATGAGCATAGTCCTCTGGCCGAGGCCGGCATCGACTCCTTTCAACTCTTTGAAATGCTGCTCTATGCCGAGCGCACTTTTGGCGTCCGGGTGCCGCCGTCGCATCTGACGCGTAACAATCTGGCTTCGGTCGCCACGATGGCCCAGTGCATCGCCGAGCTGGCCCGCAACGGTCAGTCATCGCCCTGAGCCGCCGCCACCCATGCCTATGCCTGACCTCCCTCGCCGGATTCGATTGGCTGCAGGGGATTACTTCATGCATAGCCAGGACTGGCGGATGCGGCGGGCCGGCTTGAAGGGCAACGTCTGCCGAGTGGCGCTCGGTTTGGACTGCGGCCTGAATACGGAACTGCTGCGCCAACGCGTGGCGGCTTCCCCAATGCTGGACTGGCTCGCACGGGTGCGTATCAGCCGCCGGCTGCCCGTGTTTCCCCCTCTCTGGTGTGCCACGGCCCGGCCTCGGGCGGTCTTTCACGAACACGACGACCAAAATGGCGGCGAAGCTGGACCGGGGCTGCTGCCACAGGTTGTCCTGGGGCGCGAATTGCACGCTGGCCGGGGCCCCGCGCTGGCGTTGGACCTGGTTCGTCACCGGGATGGCACCAGGCACCTGGTCCTTTCGTGGAACCACGCCCTGATGGATGCGCGTGGCTCGGAGCTGATTTTGCGTCATCTGAACCTGGGCGGCGCCGCCAACGGAGCACCCACCATCCAAAACTTGATCGACCCGGACCAAAGAGGGGGAAACCTGTTGGGCTGGTGGCGTGCGGTGAAGTTAGCGCGGGGGTCGCTCGAGTGGCTTGAGCAGTCCGGCCGCCAACCGCTGTTCACGCTGATGCCCCGAGAGCATCCCGGTCCGGCCACCCCGTGCCACAACCAGGCCCGCCTCCTTTTGTTCAACGAGCAGGAAGCAGCTCGCATCGACGCGCGCTGCCAGCGCCTGGACGCCGGCTTCCGGCGCAGCCACTTTTACCTGGCAGCCTCGCTCCGGGCCCTGCACAACGTTGCCTCCGCCCGGGGCAACAAGGATGGCGCCTATTTGGTTCCGGTGCCCCATGATATGCGCCGGCGTGGCGCCAACGGCCCCATCTTCTCCAACCACCTCTCCATCCTGTTCTACCGCATCGAGCCCCGCCAGGCCGTCAACCTGGCCGAGATCATCGGCGAACTGACTCGACAGATGATGGACCAGATCCGCACTCGTTTCCCGGAGTCTTGTATGGCAGCGCTGGAGATGTTCAAGCCACTGCCCCTGGATTTCTACCTGCGCCGCCTGGGAAAGCCCACCCGGGGCAACTTCGCCAGCCTTTGCTTCTCCGATTCGGGCGAAACTTGCGCCGGGATGACCGACCTGCTGGGTGGACGAATCCAGGAGGTCACACACATGGTGCCGACCTGGCGGCCGCCGGGGTTGACCGTGTTGTTCTGGAGTTTCCGCGGCCGGCCCCGGGCACAGCTATCCTGGGTGGATGACTGCCTGAGTTTGGCTGAGGTAGACACCCTGGAAACAGGCCTGCGCTCCGCCTTGCTCGATGAGGCGCCATGAAGGTGCTCCTGGTAGCGACAAACCGCGAGCGTTCGCCTTACCCGGTGGCGCCGCTGGGCGTGCTGTGCGTGGCTGCCGCCGCCCACGCCGCCGGCCACGAAGTGGTGCTCCTGGACCTGGGATTGGCCCCCGCGCCGCAACGAGCCCTGCGCCAGGCCCTCGAGGCGGGCGCGTACCAAGCCGTGGCTTTCGGCATTCGCAACCTCGACAACTGTTGGGCATTCGCACCACGCGTCTATTTCGACGAGGTGCGTGAACTGGCCGATACCGTGCGGCGCTGTTTCAAAGGCCCTCTGATCCTGGGAGGCAGTGGCTTTTCCGTCGCCCCTCACGGCTGGATGCGGCGGCTGGAGGCCGATTGCGGTGTTATCGGCGAGGGTGAGCGGGCTTTTCCGCAAGTGCTGGCTCGGCTGGAGGCTGGTCAATGCCTGGAGGGGATTGAGGGAGTCATCACCGCGCCAACCACCGCCGGCCAAGCCAGCGTTGTCCCCACCCGCGCCATCGACCCCTTGGGCGAGTTGCCCCTGCCCGCGCACGAACTCTGCGGTTATGCCGCTTATGTGAGGCGGGGCGGATTTGTCGGTGTGCAGACCAAACGCGGGTGTCCTTTCGGTTGCGTTTATTGCATTTACCCCCAATTGGAGGGCCGACGCTATCGCCTTCGCCCGCCTGAAGCGGTGGCCGAGGAGATTGAAAAGGTTGCCCTGCGCTCAAGCTTGCGTCATTTCTTCTTCGTGGACAGCGTCTTTAACGACCCTCGTTCGCACGCTCTGGCTATCTGTGCCGCCCTGGGCCGCCGGCGGTTGCCAGTGAGTTGGGAGGCCTTCTGCAACCCGGTTGGTTTCGATCTCGAACTGGCTCGCGCAATGGCCCACGCCGGTTGTATTGGAGTCGAGTTTGGGTTGGATGTCGCTACGCCCAGGATGCTGGGTGCGTTGGGCAAACCATTCGGACAGCAGGAGATTCGAAGCGCCTTGCAGGCAGCGCGCGCTGCCCGCCTGCCCTTCGTGGTCTATCTGCTGTTCGGCGGCCCGGGTGAAACCTGGGAGGATGTCCAGGAAACCCAAACCTTTCTGGCTGGCTGTGCGCCTGCCAACGGCGTTTTTGCCTCCTTCGGCATCCGCGTCTATGAGGGCACGCCCTTGGCCATAATAGCTGCCCGGGAAGGCCAGGTATCGCCAGACCACGATCTCTTCGAGCCGGCCTATTACCTGTCGCCCGGCTTGAGCGAGCGCACCGAGCAGAACCTGGATCGCATTGCGCGACGATGCCCGGAATGGACCTCCCCGGCGGACTGGCGCAAGCCTGTCGTCCGGTTGGGACAGAAAGTGAGCGTCTGGCTGAGGGTGCGGCCACAGTGGAAATACATCCGGGGCTACGGCCAATACATGCGGCGCTGAAGAATCCTGCGACCACTCTCCCGATGCCTCCCACCTCTATTGCCTGCGACGTGCTGGTTATCGGCGGCGGCGCCGCGGGCATTGCCGCGGCCGTAGCCGCCGGGCGCGCGGGCGCGCGGGTGGTGTTGTTGGAGCGATACGGCTTCCTGGGGGGACTGGCTACGGCCGCTCAAGTGGGCACCATTTGCGGACTTTATCTTCGTGACAAGGCCAACCCGGAGCCGATGCCAGCCGCCCGAGGATTTGTGAGTGAATTCGCCTCGCGGCTGCAGCGCGCTGCCGGCGCGCAACCGTTGAGGCTGGATGCGGGCCTCTGGGTGCTGCCCTTCCCCATACCCGTCTTCGGGAGTGTGGCTGACGCCCTCTTGAGCGAGTGTGGAAACGTCACGGTGGCGCTCCACGCGACGGCCGCGCGCGCGCAGACTGAAGGCGCCCGCGTCGTGCGAGTTGACGCCCTGGCATGGAGCCAGCCTCTCTGCCTTCGCCCGGCCACGGTGGTGGATAGCAGTGGCGAGGCGGCCCTCGCCGGTTTTGCCGGCGCCACGGTCGAGGATGGAGCCGGCGACCAGGCGCCCTCCTTGGTTTTTTCCCTGGAACACGTTGAGACGGGCCTGACGGAGTGCGGCGCCCTCGAGGTGCGGCAGGAGTTGCGCCGGGCAGTCGAGAATGGGCGCCTGCCACCACTGTGCGAACGGCTTGCGTTGATTCCTGGCACGAACCGCAATGGCCGAATGGACCTCAAACTCAACTTGCCCCCTGCAGATTCAGATAGGCCGCTCTGGCAGCAAATCACCTGCTGGGAACGCGAGGCCCGCGCGTTGGTGGTGGAACTCCACCGTTTTCTTGTCCAGAATACCCTTAGTTGTCGAAACGCGCGTTTGGCCTCTGTCGCCCCGCAACTTGGCGTCCGGTCAGGCGGCCGGATTCAAGGCCGTGCCAGGCTTGCCGACGAGGACGTGCTAAACAGCCGGAAGTCCGCCCTCGGGGTTGCCCGCGGGTGCTGGCCGATGGAACGCTGGGGAAGCGGCGCACGGCCCGATATGGCCTTTTCCAACGAGCGCGACTACTACGAAATAGCGCTGGACTGCCTGCGCCCGCCGAACCTGAACAACTTGTTCGCTGCCGGCCGTTGCTTTTCGGCCGGCGCGGGGGCGATGGCGTCCGCCCGAGTGATCGGCACAGCGCTGGCTACCGGCTGGGCGGCGGGAACCGCCGCCGCCTTCCAGGCCTTGGACCGTCCGCTGGACGAGGCAGTGGAAACAATTCGGCGGCAGATGGACGAATGAACGTTTTCGAGAGCCTTTCCCAGGCGGCCCGCCAGTGGCCCGGCCGGCCGGCCATCGTCGATGCCGCCGGCACACTGGATTACCAATCCCTGTGGCGCGAAATCGAGTCCCTGCGGGCACAGCTTGCCCGGCTGGAGGTGCGCAAGGGCCTGGGAGTGGGGGTGCGAGCGCGCAACGGACGCGCCTTCGTCATCGGCGCGCTGGCCGCGCTGGGATGTGGCGCCACGGTCATGCCCATCCACCACCAACTGAAGCCCGACGAATTGGCGGACATGTTGGCCTGCGCCCCCTTGGGCTTTATCCTGGACGACGGCTGCGGCCCAACCCAACCTGGAAAAGCCACACGCAGCCTGGAGTTATCCCGGAGCATGGGGTTGCGTTTGACGCGGCTGGACGGTCCCCCGATGCCGCTGGCGCCGGGGTTCGAGGACGCCGCCTTCGTGCGGTTCACGTCGGGCACGACGGGCACCGCCAAGGGCGTGGTGCTCACTCACCGTGCGGTGCTCGAGCGCATCAGCGCCGCCAACGGCGGGCTGGGTCTGACCTGCCAAGACAAAGTGCTATGGGTCATGCCGATGGCCTATCACTTTTATGTTTCCATCCTGCTCTACCTTCAGGCCGGGGCCGCGATCATCGTCAGCGCCGATTACCTGGCTGAGAGCATCCTGGAGGCCGCTTTATGCCACAAGGCCACCTTTCTTTACGTGACCCCGATCCATGTGCGCATGTTGACCGCCGAGGGGTCGGGCCGCGCGTTGCCGCCCACCCTAAAGCGGGTAATGTCGGTCTCCAGCCGCCTGGATCCCCATGCCGCTCGGGAGTTCCTGGCCAGGTACCGCGTGCCGGTGGCGCAAGGCTATGGCATCATCGAGGTGGGCCTGCCGATCATGAATATCCAAGAGGCCGCCGAGCATCCCGAGGCCATCGGCCGGCCGCTCCCGGGTTTTGAGGCGGCCATTCTGGACGAGGCGGTCAGGCCGGCGTCTGACGGCCAAACCGGGCAACTTGCCGTGCGCGGTCCCGGCATGTTCGCCGGCTATCTGAGCCCGCCGAAGCGGCGCGACCAAGTGCTGCGCGAGGGCTGCTTTTTGACTGGCGACTTGGCGCATCGCGATAGCGCCGGACGGATTGTGCTGGACGGCAGAACCTCATCCGTAATCCACATTGCCGGCCACAAGGTCTTCCCCGAAGAGGTCGCCGGGGTGCTGGACCAGCACCCGGCGGTGCTGCGTTCGCGCGTGACTAGCCGGCCGCACCCTCAACTGGGCGAAGTGGTCCACGCCCAAGTCCAGTTGCGGAACGGCAGCCCCCCCGCCACGAGGGAGGACATCCTCCTGTTTTGCCGCCGCCGGCTCTCCAACCATAAAGTGCCGGCCTCGCTCGAGGTGGTGACCGAACTCGCCCTGACTCCCAGCGGAAAGGTGCGCCACGGATGAGGATTCTTTTGGTCAAACCCAAGCCCCGGCTCCAGACGATCCTCAAGCTTCAGCCGATCATCCTGATGGAACCGCTCGAACTGGGCTACGTTGCCGCCGCCGTGCCGCCGGGGCACGACGTGCGGGTGTTGGACCTGCGACTGTCGCGCTGGCCCGACCACCAGTTCGTCAAGGCGCTCAGGCGATACCAGCCCGATGTGGTTGGGCTGTCCAGCTACACCCACGAGTCCACGAAGGTCAAGGAACTGGCGCGCGCGGTGCGGCGGCTGCGGCCTCAGTCCCGCATTGTGGTCGGCGGCCATCACGCCACGGTGCTGCCGCAGGATTTCAACCTGGGCTGCTTCGATGCGATCGTCCGCGGCGAGGGGTGTGCGCCCTTCCGCGCTCTCATCGTGGCGGCCGCCAGCGGCAAGGATTTCACCAGCATCGAAAACGTGATGGTCCCCGGCCCCGGGTTCAGCGTCGAGGCGGCGGCGCGGATGCCGCGCTATCCCGATCTGGCCACGCTGCCCAGCCCCCGGCGCGATCTGTGGGACCCGCTTCCCTACCAGTGCATCTGGCTCTCCGATCACCCCCCGGCCGGCAAACCGATCTTCCCCAGAGTGGCGCTGGTGCGCACCTCATTGGGCTGCCTGCTGGATTGTTCCTTTTGCATGGTGCCATCCTTGAGCGGCCGCCGCCACCTGACCCGTCCGCCCGAGGATGTCGCCGACGAAATCGCCGCGCTCAGGCAGGAATACGTTTACTTCTGCGACGACGAAACGTTTCTGAACGAGCCCCACGCCCGGCGGCTGGCGGAGGTCATCGGCCAGCGCGGCATCAAGAAACGTTTCTTCGCCTGGGCGCGCTCGACGACGGTCAATCGCCGTCCCGAGCTGTTCCGCCTCTGGCGCGGGATTGGCCTGGACGCCGTCTTCCTGGGGTTCGAAGCCATCCGCGATGCCGACCTCCAACGCATCTCCAAGCACTCCACCGTGGCCGACAACGAACGGGCCCATGCCACGCTGCGCGACCTGGGGATTGCGGTCCAAGCCGGGTTCATGATCAACGCTGATTTCACGCGGCAGGACTTCAAGCTGCTGCAGGAGTATATGGAGCGCATGCCGCCGGCACAGATCACCTGCACGATCTATACCGCCTCGCCGGGCAGCCCGGCCTGGCAGGAGGACAAAACCAGATACGTTTGCCATCCCTTCGACCTGCATGATTGTATGCACCCCCTGACGCCCACGGCCATCCCGCTTCGGGAATTCTGCGCGGAGTTCGCCAAGCTCAGCGCGATCGGGTCGTCGCGCAACCCGCTGCGCCCCCACATGACGCGGGTCCCCTTGCGCGAGGTTTTCCGGATTTTGCTCGCCGCCAGAGGTTACGCCCGCGCGCTACGGCGGGCTTGGCGCGATTATTAATCATTTCTCAACCGTGCTCAGGAGAAAAACCAAAGGTCCAAAAGCGATAGCCGGAAGCGAACCACGCCAGGCCGCAGCCGCCTCCCGCAACATAATCATCATAGGCGGCGGCATTGCCGGGCTGGCTTGCGGCTCTTACTTGCAGATGAACGGCTACAAGACCGAGATCCTCGAGGCGAACACGGTCCCGGGCGGATTGTGCGCGGCTTGGGATCGGGGGCCGTACGTTTTCGACGGCTGCCTGCGCTGGCTGGTCGGCACCCACCCCTCCTCGGCCTTCCACCGGATATGGAGCGAACTCGGCGCGCTAGCGGGACGGAAGATCGTGGATCATGACGAATTCCTGCGCATCGAGGGCCTCGACGGCCAGGTCCTCTCGCTATCGTCGGACCTGGACCAACTCGCGCGGGATTGCAAACGAATCGCCCCGGAGGACAGCGCGCTTGTCGACAACCTCGTGCGCGCGGCCCGGCGCTGCGCCCCCCTGGATCCCCCGGAAAAACCCCTGGAGCTGATGAGCGGCTTGGAGAAAATGAAGCTCCTGGTGCGCTGCTTTCCCATGCTGCTCACCATTGCCCGGTGGAAGAATCGGGAATTTGGCGCCTACCTGGCGGCTTGCCGGAACCCATTCCTGCGCGAGGCGCTGATCGCCGTTGCCGGCGACGCCCGCATGTCGGCGCTGGCGCTGGTAATGGTGCTGGGCTGGAGGTCGAGGAAGAACGCCGGTTACGTGGCCGGCGGCTCGCGGGCCTTTGCGCAGGCGATGGCGGGCCGCTACGCCCGCCTCGGCGGTGTCCTGCGCTATGAGACCCAGGTGGCTTCAGTCCTCGTCGAGAATGACCGGGCCACCGGCCTGCGGTGTGCCGACGGACGGGTGGTTCCGGCCTCCACCGTGGTTTCCTGCGCCGATGGCCGCACCACGATCTTCAACCTGCTCGAGGGCCGTTACGTCGGCAAACGCATCCGCTGCGCCTACAACCAGTGGGAGGTCTTCCCGGGGTTGTTCCAGGCGTCCCTGGGCGTCAACCGGATCTTCCCGGAAGCGCCCCGGGCGGTCAACCTGCCGCTCTCGCCTCCGCTCAAGGTGGACGGCGCCACGAAGCATGATCGCTTGGAGGCCGCGTTTTTCGGCTCTGATTCAGGGCTCTGCCCGGCCGGCAAGACCATCATCATAGTCCGCTTTTCCGGCCGCTACGAGCACTGGGCCGATCTCAGGCAGCACCAGCCTGCCGATTACGCCCAGGCAAAACAACGGCTGCTCCAGGAAATCATCGGCATTCTCGACCGGCGGTTTGAGCGTGTTGCCCGGCACCTTGAGCAGGCCGACCTGGCGACCCCTGCCACCTTTGCTCGTTTCACCGGCAACTGGCAGGGCAGTATCCAAGGCTGGCTCCCGACGCCGGCAATTCTGGGAAGGCGCCTGCCGCGGACGCTGCCCGGACTGAAGGATTTCTACATGGCCGGCCACTGGGTCGAGCCGGGAGGCGGACTGCCTTCCGCCGCGCTTTCAGGCAAGTATGTCGCGCAGATGATCTGCGCCCGGGACGGGAAGGTGTTCGCAGCCACGGAACCGTGAAATCTGCCGGGTCTTAAGTTCTTGATTGGCTTTGTCCTCTCCTTATCGTATGAGGCATTCACGGCGAAGACTGTCTTCGACCGGCAACAACACGCAAAAGCCTGGCAGAACTATGAAAAGGACCTTCGTTATCAGTCTCCTTGTTTCCGCCGCGCTGGCCGGCCTCGCCGGCTGCGCCACAGACCAGGGACAGAAGACAAGGACGGCAAAGTGAAGAACTGGGCCTCCAGCACACAGGGTGCGTACTGAAAAGCCTTGGACACGCGAGCCGGCGAGATGCGACCATCCTGGCGGGGTCCATGCGACTCTGATTTTGCGGAGGCGGGCATGAGCCGGGCCTTCGTCGCGGGATTGGGTGCGGTTTCGCCCGCGGGTTGGAGTGTCGCTGCCTTGTGCGAGGCCATAAGCAAAGGCCAACCGCTTCCGATTCAGCCCGTCGAGCGGCCAGGCTGGGAGAAATCCCTCCGGGCGCGCGGGGTACCCAATCCCGCCACGCGGCCGGAATGGCTCGCGCATCCGCGTCTGCGGCGCACGAGTCCGGTCACACACTACGCTGCGGCGGCCGCACTCGAGGCCGTGGCCAGCCTGCGAGCAAGCCAAAATGGCAAGCCTCGGCTGGGCCTGGTAGTTTGTCTCCAATCCGGATGCGTGAAGTATTCGCGGCGATTCTTTGAGGAGGCACTGGCGGATCCCACGACCGCCAGTCCGCTGCTGTTTCCCGAAACCGTGTACGCCGGCCCGGCCAGCCACGTCGCCGCGTTGCTGGGAAGTGTTGCTCTCACCTATACACTGGTGGGTGACCCGGCCTGCTTCCTGCAGGGAGTATCCCTGGGCGCCCAATGGCTGGCGGAGAACCGGGCGGACGCCTGCATCATCATCGGCTCTGAAGAGAGCGACTGGATCCTCGCCGACGCGCTCCGGCACCTTGACCGCCCCGCCGTCATCACCAGCGGCGCCGGGGCCTTATGCTTGTGCCGGGACTTGAAAATGTCCGCCGGCGTCGAACTGGCGGCCATTACCGATCCTCACACTTACTCCACGCGCAATAACCGGATGCAGGCCGCCCAGGCGATGCGCAGCCAACTGGGCGGCAATTCATCCACAGAGTTGCTCTGCGACGGCATCGGAAGCAGTCCGCGCGCGGACGCTGCGGAACAGGCGGCGTGGCACGATTGGACCGGGGTTCGTCTCAGTCCCAAGAGAATCCTGGGCGAAGGTCTTATGGCCGGAGCTGCCTGGCAGTGCGTTGCCGCCTGCGAGGCGGTCGCCAGCGGACGATTCACTGCGGCCAATGTCAGCCTCGTCGGCTCCAATCAACAGGCAATCGGAGCGCGCTTCGTGCGCGCGCATTCCCAGGCTCCGGGTTTCCCGGAAGGGGCGCCCAGCTTTGCCCGGCGTCCGTAGCGCGGAGCGTCGGAGCGTCAGACATCCTGATTGGCAGTTTTAGCGATGCGCTATTGAGGGGTGGTGGCTGGGGGCGGAATTGAACCGCCGACACAAGGATTTTCAGTCCTCTGCTCTACCAACTGAGCTACCCAGCCAGCCTTAATAAACTGGCAGTGTCCGCTTGCACGCCGGGACCATAGCCGATGCGGTGGCGCCCCGGCAAGTCCTAAGAACCGAAATCAAATCAGGCAAGTTCCCCACCCCGCCTGAGCTCAAGCAGAGGGAGGAGAAGGCAGACAGAGTTGCCCCAAGATTGCCAAGACGCCCGCCTTTGATAGGCTCCCGCCCATGAAAAATACCGCTACGAACAATAACCGACCAGCAGAGACAGCCAAACCGGCAAGTGGCAACCCGACCAATGCTATCACGCGGCGGCATTTTCTCGCCAGGGCGGGGGCCTCGGCCTTCTCGCTGACCGTACTCAACCCAAACCTCGTCAGGGCGGCGGCGGCCAAAAGTGGCGCATCAACCGGGAAGAAAGTGGTCGTGGGCGGACATCCGTGGGTTTACGCGGCCACTCAGCCGAATTACGACATCACTCCCGTTCTGCCCGCGATCTTTGAGGACATGAGTTATGCCGGTCTGGACGGGATCGAACTGATGCACACGGCGTTGCGCCCCAAGGAGGCGGTGGAGCGCATTGGCGAACTGTCCCGCAAGCACCGTCTGCCCGTCATCGGCATGTCCTTTGGCGGCGCGATTTGGGATCGCGCCCAGCACCAGGAGGTCCTCGAGGATGCGGAGCTGATTATTCCCCGCCTGGCCAAACTGGGCGGGCGCACCCTCGGCACTTCGGTCGGGGCGGCGCCAAAGCGCAAAACCGAGCAGCAACTCGACGACCAGGCCGGGCTCTTGCGCAAGCTCATCGCTCTGTGCCAAAGCCATGGCGTGGTCCTGAACCTCCACAACCACACCTACGAAGTCGCCGATAACCTGCACGACCTCAAAGGGACTTTGGCCCGTATCCCCGAGGTCAAGCTCGGGCCGGACTTGAATTGGCTGGTGCGGGCGGGGGTGGACCCGGCGTGGTTCATCCGCCAGTTTGGCAAGCAGATCGTCTTTATGCACCTGCGCGATCAGAAGCAGGATGGCCGTTGGTCGGAAGCCCTGGGGGAAGGCGACACGGATTTCGCCGCCATTGGCCGGGCGTTGCACGAGATTGGCTTCGACGGCGACGCGGTGATCGAGCTGGCGCACGAAAAGGATTTCCAACGGACCCGTCCCCTGCGCGAAACCTGGAAGCTCAGCCGCAATTTCGTCAAGCAAGTGCTCGGTTACTGAATAATCTATGCCTGCGCGGTAGTGTTTGTCAGGTTTGCAGGAACGCATCGGGAATACGATCGGGTGAATGCGGAGGAAATGTAACTGTTCAGGTGTGGGGCAGACCTCCGGTCTGCCAGTTCACGGAGCCTCCGGCTCCGTGAACCTGGTGCAGTCGGAACACCGGGCCAGAGGCCCGGCTAACCGGCAGACCGGAGGTCTGCCCCACCCTCCCACCTGAACAGTTACGAGGAAATTTAATGAAAACAAAGCTGATTAAAACGGAGTCTGAATGTGCGGCTGCGTTGGCGCGAGTTGACAAACTCATGGACGCCAAGCCCGGTACTCCGCAAGGAGACGAGTTGGAGATTCTCTCATTGTTGATTCACGATTACGAGGGCGGGATTTTCCCAATCGACAAGCCGGACCCAGTAGCAGCGATTCGTTTCCGAATGACGCAACAGGGCCTCACCAACGAAGATTTGGTGCCCTTCCTGGGCAGTCGAAGCCGTGTTTCTGAGGTTCTCTCAGGGCGCCGAAGCCTCAGCCTCAAAATGATCCGTGCCCTGGTCCGTGGTTTGCGCATCCCGGCTGACGTCCTGCTGGGTGAGATGCAAAATGCCTGAGGCATTGCGCGGGCGCTCGCCGTAAAACCCCGGTGCCCCTGTATTCTTTGCGAGCTCTGCGTTCTTTGCGGTTAATCCGTAATTCTGCAATCGGCTGGCGGGTTGCACTTGCGCGTGGGGACGTGTCCGCATTACGCTCCGGCTCACTGTGAACCTCAAAATCCCCATCCGCGCCGCACTCGCTTCCCTCACCTTGATGCCGGTTGCCCTCTGCCCTTCTTTGGCGCAGCAGGATGCGGCCCGCCCACGAATGGACGTGCCGGAGGATTTCCCCCGCTTCATCGTAGCCGGGCACGAGCCGCAGATGCAATCCCTGCGCGAGCTCTACTGGCTGCACTACCAGCCCGCCGGGCCGTTGATCCCGCTCTGGGATGAGTGGATGCCCATGTCCACCCTCTGGCCGGCGCGCGGCTCGGGGGCCGAGTTGGGGAAAATGCGCGGGCGGTGGGCCACGGCGCTGGCGGGCCGCGTCATCAACGCCGACGGCTACGTCAACACTCAACAGCACGATGGTCTGGCCCACGCGGAAGGGTGGCCTTTCCCCCTGTGGACCCAGGCCGGGGGCGTCGGCTGGCACTTCCGCGGGACGGGTGTCGCGGGCTACGACGCGCCCCGCGCCACGCCTGAGCGGTGGGTGGTCACCGGCGCCAAACCGGGCGAGGTCAACGACAAAGGCTGGGTCATCGAGTTGACGGAGCCCAAAGCCCTGGTGCAAAGCCCTGCCTTCGACATGCCCGCGCGCAACGGTCCCTGGCTGCGATTGAACTGGTGGGCCGAGGGCCTCGCCCGGGCCAACTGCTATGTCGAATGGACGACCCGGGAGGAACGTGCGTTCGGCCCGGCGCGAAGATTTTACTTCTCCCCCGCCACGCTCGAAGGCCAGGCGCGCGGCTCTCTGCCCATGGGCGGCGACGGCGGGCGGATCGACTTGGAGCGCATCGAGACGCGCACCATGATCCCGGTCTTCCGCCTGCCCGGGTGGACGGGCACGATCACGGGCCTGCGCATCGGCTTCGACAACCCGGGTCCGGCCAAGGTCGTCATCAAGTCCTTCCACACCGCCTGCGACACCCGTCATTCGATCAACAACCCGAACTTCATCCGCGGTCTGCATGACTGTTTCGCGTGGTCGCGGGACCTGGCTTTGCTCCGCGGCCAAATCGCCCGCGGGCGCGCCGCGATGCGATTCACGATGCGCGAGTTCGACACCCGCAAGCGCAGGTGCATTTACACGACCTGGCCCGGCCACGAGGGACGCAGCGGCGTCCGCCGCCGCGCGGACGGACAGAAAGAGATTGTCACCGGCGAAGGCATCGGCGGCAACTACTGGGACCTGCTCCCCTTCGGCGGCGAAGATGCCTTGGCGACCATTTACTACTACGACGCCCTGCTGGACTTGGCCGATCTCGAAGAGCGCATCGCCGCTCACCCCGAATGGGGCGTCACCACCGGCGCCGATGCGTTCGACCCGGCCGACCTCCGCCAGCACGCGCAAGCGGTGAAGGACTACGGCACCAAACGGTTCTGGAACCCTCAGACCGGACGATTCGGCACGGTGGACCTCGATGGCCTCATGCACGACTACGGCTGGACGTTCCTCAACAACGAGGCCGTCTATTACGACTTCGCCACACCCGGCCAGGCCCGAAGCATCCGCGATTGGATCAGCGGCCGCCGGGTGGTCCCAGGCGACACTTCCACCGGCGCGGACATCTACCACTGGCGCTTCGGCCCGCGCGCGACGACCCGGCGCAATCTGGATTACTATTTCTGGGCCTGGTCAAACCCTGAGAGCGTCCCTTGGGGTTACCAGCTGCAGGACGGCGGCGCGGTGTTGGGCTTTTCCTACCACGACCTCATGTGCCGCCTCAAAGTGGACGGACCCGACGACACCTGGAGGCGCCTCCAGGAAATCCTCGCCTGGTTCGACGAGACACAGGCCGAGGGCGGCTACCGCGCCTACTATGGCAAAGACCCGGCGCGCGGCACGATGCAGGGCGGCAACGTTCCGGGCGGGCTGGGGCTGGACCGGGAATTCTTCGAGAGCATCCTCGTCCCGCAAGTGATGCTCTACGGGTTCTTGGGCTTCGAGCCCACGCCCTCTGGATTCAGGATGCACCCGCGGTTGCCCAAGGATTGGCCGGAGGCGAAGGTCACGCGCGTGCATCTGCACGACGTGGTGCTGGACCTCACCGCCAGGGCGGACGGGAAGATCGTCATCCGCGCCGATGGCCCGTCCGATTTGCCGGTGATCATCGAGCTGCCCAAGGGAAACTGGCAGACCAAAGCACCCGGCGCGCAGGCCGAGGACAACCGCATCATCCTGCCGCTGCCGGCGGATGCCATCGAACTCTCACCGGCGCGGTGACGGGCGCATGACCTGCCTTCTATAGCCTTTTCAGATTGCCTGCGGGGAACCGCGCGCCGCGGCGTAGTAACCAAAGACGATGCAGAATATGAATAGTCTCAGACCGAATCGCATCTCGCGTGCTCTTGGCACTCTTGCCCTGGCCTCGCTCCTTGCAGGTTGCAAAGGGGTCCCGACCCAGGGGGAAAAAGAAGCGCGCAGTCAGGCTCAACTCATCGCCGCGTCTTATCGTCCGCAGGCGCAAAAGCCCGAGTTGCCGGTCCTCACGGCGACGGCCAGTCTCAGCAATTATCTCACTTGCGCGCTGCTCAACCAACCGAAGGTCGAAGCCGCTTACTACGACTGGCGCGCATCCATCGAACGCATCACGCAGGCGCGGTCGTTCCCCGACCCGCAGTTCACCTTCCAGATGGACGTTCAGAACGTCGTCACTTCGATCATGCCCGGCCTCATGGGGACCATCCCCTGGCCGGACAAACTCCGGGTGGCGGCGCAAATTGCCTCGGCGGAAAGCCAGGCCAAATACTTCGCGTTTCAATCGGCTGTTCTCGCGAGCGCTTTTGAGGTGAAGCGCGCCTACTATCAGCTTTACTTCCTGACGGAGAAAATCCGCGTCAACCAGGAAAACCTTGGCCTGCTGACAGACCTCGAGAAGCTCGCTCGCGCTCAGAACGAAGTGGGCAAGGTCACGTTGCAGGACGTGCTGCGCGCCCAAATCGAGCAGGATCGGCTCCGCACCGAAATCGCCAACCTCGAGGATTCGCGCCACGCCCTCATGGCGCAGTTCAAGGCCGCCCTGGGCCTCAAAGCAGAGGAACCCGCCCCGCCCATGCCCAAGCGCTTCGAGTCCACCCCGCTGGCGGTCACCGCCGACAAGTTATTCCAGGCGGCCCTGGCGCAGAACACGCGCCTCAAAGCCATGGAAGCCGGCGTGCGCGCCGCCGAAGCCTCGATTATCCTCGCACGCAAGGCGCGTCTGCCCGATTTCGGCCTGGGCTTTATGGCCGACGCGAAGACGGACCCGGCGCTTTATCGTTTGCCAGGGAGTCCAGGCACCGTCTCGCTGCCGATCTGGCGCGACAAGCTCGCCGCCCAGATTGCCGAGGCCCAGGCCGCCAAACGCTCGGCTCAGGCCCGGCTCTCGGCGGAACAGATCGCGCTCGCAGTGGACGTTGCGGAAAGGACTTTCCTGTTTCGGGAGGCGACGCGGACTCTGGCGCTCCTGAACGACCAACTGTTGCCCAAGGCGCATCAATCACTCGAGCTGGCCCGGTCCGGTTACCTCGCCGGCCAGATCGATTTTTTCAATCTCACCGACACCGAGCGCACGTTGCTCGGTTTTGAACTGGACCAGGTTGAAGCCAGCACGCAGCGCGAGGTCGTCCTGGCGGAACTTTCGCTCATAATCCAGGGCCTGCCGCCCCAGAGGGTGGAGAGCGTGGGCAGCGTCCGAGGGTCGGAGCGTTCGCCGAAGAAAGCGAGCGGAAGCATGTGACCCCAAGGGAAATCCGAAATCCGAAGTCCGAAGTCCGAAGCAAATCCAGAGTAACTGTTCAGGTGGGAGGGTGGGGCAGACCTCTGGTCTGCCGGTCAGCCGGGCCTCTGGCCCGGTGTTCTGATCGCACCAGGTTCACGGAGCCGGAGGCTCCCCGAACTGGCAGACCGGAGGTCTGCCCCACACCTGAACAGTTACAATCCAGAAATGAACATTAGAAATAGAAACACAATCCTTTCGGTTTTCTTCGTGCTGGCTCTGGCGGCCGGCGCCGGCTGGCTGTTGACCGGTTGCGGCCACGCGCCGGCCGCGGCTGCCAGCCAGGACTCAGTCAAGACGCTTTACACCTGCGGCATGCATCCACGGGTCGTACAGGACAAACCGGGCAATTGCCCAATCTGCGGCATGAAGCTCACGCCCATCCGCCAACAAGCCGGGACCGCCAAGAGCGGCCCGGCCGCTCCGTCCGGCGGGCGCAAGATCAATTACTACAAGTCCACGATGAACCCCGGCGAAGTGAAGCCGGGAGCGGGCAAGGATAGCATGGGCATGGATATGGTGCCGGTGTACGAAGACGAGGCGGCGGCGGCTGAGTCGCAGCAAATCGCCATTGACCCGGTGACCACGCAGAACATGGGCATCCGAACGGCCACGGTCGCGCGCGGCCCTCTGCGCCGGTCCGTTCGCACCGTGGGCGTCATCGATTACGACGAGACGACGTTGGCAGAGGTGACCACGAAGTTCAAGGGCTGGGTGGAGAAGCTCTACGTGAACGCGACCGGCCAATTAGTGATGCGCGGAGATCCCTTGTTCGAGATCTATTCGCCCGAGCTTTACATCGCCCAGCGGGAATATTTGCTGGCGAGCGAACAGGGAACCAGCGCGTCCGGCGGAGCGGCGCTCAAGACCAGCGCCCTTACCAAACTGAAATTCTTCGACATCTCCGACGGGCAAATTGCCGAGTTGGAGCGTACCGGGCAACCGCGCAAGACCCTGCGCATCGTGGCCCCGCAGGACGGCTTCGTCGTCGAGAAAACGGTCGTGGAAGGGCAGATGGTGGACCCGGGCATGAAGATTTACCGCTTGGCCGACTTGGGCCTGGTCTGGGTTCAGGCCCAGATTTACGAACAAGACCTCGTTTATGTCAAGCTGGGCCAGGAAGCCCTGGTGACGCTCTCCTACCTGTCCGACCGCGAATTCCGCGGGCGTGTGACCTACATCTATCCCAACGTGGACGAGAAAACCCGCACGGCCCGGGTGCGGATGGAGTTCCACAACCCCGGTTATTTCCTCAAGCCAGGCATGTTTGCGACGGTCCAGGTCACTTCCCAATTGGAGCCCTCGGCGTTGCTGATACCTGACATGGCCATCCTGCGCAGCGGCGAAAAGACCACCGTGTTCGCGGCCCTCGAAGGAGGCAAGTTCGAACCGCGCACCGTCTCCCTCGGACCCCAAGCCGAGAACGATGCCTACCAGGTCCTCAGCGGATTGAAAGAAGGCGAACGCATCGTCACGTCCGGCCAATTCATGCTCGATTCGGAGAGCCAGCTTCGCGAAGCCATCCAAAAAATGCTCAATCCCAAGCCACCGGGCGGCTCCGCGCCAACCCCTTCCCCGGACACCAACGCCCTGCCGGAACACCCCATGGGTCATGAGACGATGGCTGCCGGCCATACGGCCGAGAGCGCGGCAACCCTGAAATACATCTGCCCGATGCCGGAGCACGTTTCCATCGAATACGACCGCCCCGGCAAGTGTCCCATCTGCGGCATGACCCTGGTGCCGGTCTCGGGCGCGACCCTGCAAAAGCTTCAACCCGGGGGCAAGCTCCTCTATTACACCTGCCCTATGCCCGAACACAGCGACATTCATGAGAGCAAGCCGGGCAAGTGCCCCAAGTGCGGCATGACGCTCATTCCCGTGATGGAAGCGCCCTCGCTCCCGGGAACGCCAGAGCGTCTGCGCTAAAGTTTATTGTACTCCTCATGCGTGCCAATCCAGACGTTCAGTTCACAGCGTTCCTGGAACGAAAGCTAATCGATCTCGGCCTTGATTTCTTCCACTTTCGTCATGCAATGGAGAATAGCTTGTCGACTGCCGGCCGTCAACGCTCCACCTCTCCGCTCCCAGGGCGCCGGCAATCCGCGGCGTCAGGTCTGGCGTTCCCATCAATCCAATAATCCATCAATCCATCAATCCAATTCTCCATCGTTCCATCACTCCACCACCCCGCCCGGCTCACTATGCTCCAACGCATCATAGATTTCTCGCTCAAGAACAAGTTCGTCGTCCTTCTTGGGACCCTGGCACTTGTGCTGGGCGGCGTGTACGCCGTGAAGAACATCCCGCTGGATGCGATCCCTGACCAGTCCGACGTGCAGGTCATCGTCTATACCGAGTGGCCGGGCCAGGCGCCGCAAATCGTCCAGGACCAGGTCACCTATCCGCTCACCACTAAGATGCTTTCGGTGCCCAAGGCCAAGGTAGTGCGCGGCTATTCTTTCTACGGTTTCTCGTTCGTGTATGTCATTTTTGAGGACGGCACCGACCCCTATTGGGCCCGCAGCCGCGTGCTCGAATACCTCAGCGGCTTGAGCGGCCGGCTGCCCGCTGGCGTTTCACCGAGCCTCGGGCCGGATGCCACCGGCGTCGGTTGGGCGTTCATGTATTCCATCAATTCCACCAACAGAGACTTGGCCGAACTGCGCTCGCTGCAAGATTGGTATCTGCGCTACCAATTGGCTTCCGTGGAAGGCGTGTCGGAGGTCGCCTCCGTCGGCGGCTTCGTCAAGCAATACCAGGTCACCGTGGACCCGACCAAACTGCGCGCCTACAACCTGTCCATCTCCGAAGTCGCCGTGGCGGTCAAGCGCAGCAACGGCGAGGTCGGCGGTCGTTCCATCGAATTGTCGGAGAAGGAATTCATCCTCCGGGTCCGCGGTTACGTCCAGAAGCTCGACGATCTAAGGAAAATCGCCGTAGGTGTGGGTGACAAGGGAGTCCCCATTCTCCTCGGGCAAGTCGCCAACGTCGAACTCGGCCCGGACATGCGGCGCGGGCTCGCCGAACTCAATGGGGAAGGCGAAACCGTCGCCGGCGTGGTCGTCGTGCGCTACGGCGCAAATGCCCGCCAAGTCATTCTCGATGTAAAGAAGAGGCTGGATCAGGCCATGAAGGGCCTGCCGCCGGACGTGAAATACACCGTTGTCTATGACCGTAGTGCCCTGATTCAGCGCGCGGTAAACACCCTCGAAGAGAAGTTGGTCGAGGAAAGCATCGTCGTCGCCCTAGTCTGCCTCGCCTTCCTCATGCACCTGCGCAGCGCGTTTGTCGCCATCCTCATCCTGCCCATCGCCGTGCTCATGTCATTCCTGGTCATGTTCGGCCAGGGTATCAGCTCCAACATCATGTCGCTGGGCGGCATTGCCATCGCCATCGGCGCCATGGTGGACGCCGCCATCATCATGATCGAAAACGCCCACAAACATATCGAGCGCGACCAGGGTAAAAAACCTCACTGGGACATCATCCGCGACGCCGCCGTCGAGGTCGGTCCCACGCTCTTCTACTCGCTGCTCGTCATTACGGTGTCGTTCGTTCCGGTCTTTACCCTTCAGGCGCAGGAAGGCCGGCTCTTCAAACCGCTCGCCTTCACCAAAACCTATTCCATGGGCGCAGCGGCCCTGCTCTCGATCACCCTCGCGCCTGTTCTCATGGGCTTCTTCATCCGCGGCAGGATTCCGGCCGAGGAAAAAAATCCCATCAACCGTTTTCTCATCTGGCTCTATCACCCGGTAATCGACTTTGTCATCAAATGGCGCTGGCCTGTTATCTTCATTGCCGCCAGTCTAATCGTTTGGGTGTTCTTCCCCTGGAACCATCTCACCGCGCGCCTCCTGCCCGATGGCAAAGCCAAGGAATGGGCATTTAAGGTCGGAAAGATTTTCCCGTACCAAAACCTCGGTTCGGAGTACATGCCGCCGCTTTATGAAGGGGACCTGCTCTACATGCCGACCACCTTCCCCGGCATCTCCCCCACCAAGGCTCGCGAAGTTCTCCAGACCACCGATAAGATCATTCGCCGGTTCCCTGAGGTCCATCATGTCTTCGGGAAGATCGGCCGCGCTGAAACGGCCACCGACCCCGCTCCCTTTGACATGATCGAGACGACTATCATGCTCAAACCCGAAGAAGAATGGCCGGTCGTGGACATCAAAGACGACGCCGGCAATATCATCGCCCAGCGACGCCGCACGCCCGACGAGCTGATCGACGCGATGAACGCTGCCGTGCAAATCCCGGGCCTGAACAACGCCTGGACCATGCCTATCAAAACTCGCATCGACATGCTGGCCACTGGCATCAAGACCCCAGTCGGCATCAAGATCGCCGGGCCGGACCTGGCAGAACTGGAGCGCGTCGCCTCCGAGGTCGAGGCGGTCGTAAAGGCCGTGCCAGGCACGCTCAGCGCGTTTGCCGAACGAACTATGGGCGGCAATTACATCGAGTTCAATATCGACCGCGATGCCATCGCCCGTTACGGCTTGACCGTCGGCGACGTCCAGGATGTGCTCGAAGTCGCCCTGGGCGGCCTGCCCTTGACCACGACGGTCGAGGGCCTCGAGCGTTACGCCGTCAACCTCCGCTACAGCCGTGATTTCCGGGAGAACCTCGGGGCGTTGCGCGAGATCGTCGTGCCCACGCCCACCGGGGCACAAGTTCCGCTCGGCCAATTGGCAAACATCCAGACAGTTCACGCCCCAATGGGAATCAAAAGCGAGGCTGCAATTCCCAATGCCTGGATTTATGTGGATGTCAAAGGCATCGACATCGGCACTTACGTCCAGATGGCCATGCGCGCGGTTGACGAGGCCGCCGCCAAAGGGACGATCAAGCTGCCCAGTGGCTACAACATTTTCTGGAGCGGCCAGTATGAATACATGCTCCGGTCCCAGCAACGCCTGATGATCGTCGTGCCCCTCACGCTTCTGCTCATCATCCTGATCATCTACTTGAACACCCGCTCGGCCATCAAAACCGCCATCGTTATGCTGGCCGTGCCGTTCTCCCTGGTGGGGGCCATTGGCATTCTCGCCATCCTTCACTACAACTTAAGCGTCGCCGTCTGGGTCGGCATCATCGCCCTGGCCGGCCTCGATGCCGAAACCGGCGTCGTCATGCTCCTCTACCTCGACCTCGCCTATGCCGACTGGCAGAAGCAGGGCCTGATGCGCCACCTGGCCGACCTCCGCGACGCCATCTATCACGGCGCCGTCAAGCGTGTCCGTCCCAAAGCCATGACCGCGTCTGTCATCATCGCCGGCCTGGCCCCAATCCTCTGGAGCCACGGCACCGGTGCTGACGTGATGAAGCGCATCGCTACCCCCATGGTCGGCGGCGTCATCACCTCCACCCTCATGGAACTGCTGGTGTACCCGGCGATTTTCTACCTCTGGCGCTCCCAGCACCTTAAACCCCTGCCCCCCGCTGGTTAATCATTACACCATGACGAAGTCGCCGTCTGGGTTCGCCAACGCGGTCGCCAGGCTCCAGGTTGGAACCCCCTCGGCGCGGCCTGCTTCCAAGGTGGGTTGGTCTGGTTCCGTCTCTCCACGGCGGGCAAGTACCTGTTTGCCTCACGAAAAACGAACTTTGCCTCAAGACTCGGCGCGAGTTCCTGCGCGCCACGGTGCTCGGCGGCGCCCTGTCGTGGACCGTCCCCGCTTTCCTGGCCAGGACCTTCTCGGCGCTCGAGGCCCGGGCGGCCGACCAGGCCAACCCACCCGTGACTGGCCGCAACGCAAGTATCCTCGTCGGTGCAATGAAGCCTTGTTCCCATCCGGCTCCTCCCTCTCGGGGAAACGCCCGGCTCAGGTTCCGCGGTTGAATACGGCCTGGAGTGTTTATGAACGAATCTGACAGCTCACGGACCCAGTCTTGGAACAACCGTTGGGCGCTCGGGAAGGTGCCATGGGATCTTGGCGGCATCCCGCCAACCCTGGTGTCCTTCCTGATTCGAACCCGAACCCCGACCCATGCCCTCATCCCGTTCTGACCTTTTGGAGCACGGTTTCCAACTTGTGCAGCGTCATCCGGTGATGCTCACCACGTTCGATCCAAAGCCGCCCGATATGGGGCGAACACCCCACTTGCGAAGTGTCGCTTTTGGCCGAAGCTAAAGCTTCAATAATGAGCGCAACAATATGGCATTAAGATTAGGTGATATTGCGCCGAACTTCACGGCGCAAACGACGGAAGGTGAACTGCATTTCCACCAATGGCTGGGGGATAGCTGGGGCGTGCTCTTCTCGCACCCCGCCGATTTTACCCCGGTCTGCACGACGGAACTGGGGGCCGTGGCCAAGATCAAAAGTGAGTTCACCAGGCGAAACGTCAAGTTTCTAGCCGTTAGCGTCGATCCTCTTGATTCGCACCGGGGATGGGTCAAGGACATCAACGAAACTCAGGCCTGCACCATGAATTTCCCGATCATCGCCGATCCTGAGCGGAAAGTCGCCATGGCCTACGACATGATCCATCCCAATGGGACGACAAAGCGACGGTGCGTTCGGTGTTCATCATCGGGCCGGACAAGAAGATCAAGCTGACCATCACTTATCCGGCCAGCACCGGTCGCAACTTCGCCGAGATCTTGCGCGTCATCGACTCGCTCCAACTCACGGCCAAACACAAGGTTGCGACCCCCGCCGACTGGAAGGACGGCCAGGATTGCATCGTGGCGCCCGCCGTTTCTGACGAGGATGCGGCCAAGCTATTTCCCAAGAAGGCTCCATCGGCCGCACGCCTCTCCTGCGCCTGCGGCGTCTGTCCGAACTGACCGGCTGCGAAATTCTAGGCAAGGCGGAATTCATGAACCCCGGCGGCTCGATCAAGGACCGCGCGGCTCTGGGGATCATCGAGGAGGCCGAAGCGCGTGGGGTTCTCCAACCGGGCGCGACTATTGTGGAGGGGACAGCGGGAAACACAGGGATCGGTCTGACCGTCGTGGGACAGGCCAAGGGTTATCGCACAGTGATTGTTATCCCGGAAACTCAATCTGTCGAAAAGATCTCCCTGCTGCGCACCCTGGGAGCGGAGGTCATCACCGTACCGGATAAGCCCTACAGCGATCCGGGTAATTACAACCGGCAGGCGCAGCGGCTGGCGGAAGACAACGATTGGTATTGGGCTAACCAGTTCGACAATGTGGCCAATCGGCTCGCTCATTACAAAACCACTGGCCCGGAGATCTGGGAACAGACCTCGGGCGAAGTGACCGGCTTTGTGGCCTCGGTGGGCACCGGCGGCACCTTGGCCGGCACCTCCCTGTTTCTCAAGAAACAAAACCCGAAGGTCAAAGCCGTTTGCGCCGATCCCTATGGAGCAGCCATGTATTCCTGGTTTAAACACGGGGATTTGGAGACGAAGGATGGCGATTCCTTCGCCGAGGGCATCGGTCAAATGCGAGTCACGGAAAACCTGAAGGGGATTGTCATCGACGACGCCTACCGCGTGACAGACCAGAGCGCGTTAAGCATTGTTTGCCAACTGATGCGCGAGGAGGGGATTTTTGTCGGGCTTTCTTCGGGCATCAACGTGGCTGGCGCGCTCCGCTTGGCCAAGGAAGGGGGTCCCGGTCAAGTGATCGTCACGCTCTTGTGTGATTCGGGCATCCGGTACATGTCCAAGACATTCAACCCCGAGTGGTTGCTCGCCCACGGCCTGGACCCAAATCAACCGGTCTCCTGACGATCAACAGCTCCGGCAGAAAAGCAACAAACGCCGCCGGGACCGTGTTCGGCCAACGTTGACCAGGGCGGTGAGACCGGGCACAGTCCCAGCATGAGTGAATTGACGGAAAGGGGTCTTCCCACTCCCAACTTGTTCTGTGGCGAACACAATGCCCATGGCCTGCTCGAATGGGTGGCCGTGCAGGACATGGAACTGCCCGTAACCGCCTGCGCAAAATTGGCCGAGCTTTGGGAACAAAAAGCCAAGCCCCGGTCCTGAGTGACGCCTCGCCTGCCACCGAGGCGTCTGTCCCTCGACTCTGCCGACGCGGGCAAGAGGCCTGCGGCCCATTGGCTTTCCCCGGCCAGTGCGTCCTCGACGAAAGGCCCGCCGGAGGCTATGGTGCGGCGCATGATCTTGCCAGCCACCGATGAGCAAAAGGTGCCGGATGCCCAGGGCCATTTCGGACCCTACGGTGGACGGTATGTGCCCGAGACCCTGATGCATCCGTTGCAGGAGTTGGAAGAGGAGTATTTTCGCGCCCGCACCGATGCCTCCTTCCAGCGCGAGTTGGACTATTACCTCAAGGAGTTTTGCGGACGGCCCACACCCCTTTACTTTGCCCAGCGGCTCACGCGGGAACTGGGCGGGGCCAGGATTTATCTCAAACGCGAAGACCTGCTGCACACCGGCGCGCACAAGATTAACAACTGCCTCGGCCAGATCCTCCTGGCCCGCCGGATGGGCAAGACGCGGATTATTGCCGAAACCGGCGCGGGCCAGCACGGCGTGGCCACAGCCACCGTGGCGGCGATGTTCGGCCTCCAGTGCGTGGTCTATATGGGGGCGGTGGACTGCGAGCGCCAGGCCCTCAACGTCGTCCGGATGAAGCTGCTCGGCGCAGAAGTCGTGCCCGTCAAAGCCGGCCAGCAGACCCTCAAGGAAGCCATCAACGAGGCCATGCGCGATTGGGTCACCAACGTGCGCTCCACCCATTATATCCTGGGCACCGTCTATGGCGCGCATCCCTATCCGCTCATGGTCCGGAACTTCCAGCGGGTCATCGGAGACGAAGCCCGCCGACAGATCCTCGAGCAGGAAGGCCGCCTGCCCGACCTCCTCATTGCCTGCGTGGGCGGCGGCTCCAATGCCATGGGCCTGTTCTATCCCTTCCTCCAGGACGCCCCGGTCAAGATGGTCGGCGTCGAGGCCGGAGGCCAGGGCCTGGCCCCCGGCAAACACGCCGCGCGTTTCCAGGGCGGCTCTCTGGGTGTCTTGCAGGGCGCCCGCTCCTACCTCCTGCAGGATGAGTTCGGCCAAATCCAGCTTACCCACAGCGTCTCCGCTGGCCTCGACTACGCCGCCGTCGGCCCCGAGCATGCCTGGCTGCGCGACCAAGGGCGCGTCCAGTACACCTACGCCACCGACGACCAGGCGCTGGCCGCCTTCCTAAAGCTGGCCCGCCTGGAAGGCATTATCCCGGCACTCGAATCCGCCCATGCTCTCGCCGAAACCATCGAGCGCGCCCCCAAACTCCCCAAGGACCAGCTCGTCATTGTCAATCTCTCGGGCCGGGGCGACAAGGACGTCGCCCAGGCAGCCGCCAAGCTCGGTTTGCAGATGCCGGGATAGTCTGATCGATATCGGCATGGCTCTTTGCTCCCATGACAGCAACATCTTCGCAACTGCGCGGAAAGTATCCTCGATATGGAAATTGCGCTGCCTCCCGATCTTGAGGCCTACGTTCGAGAACGTGTACGCGCGGGGGTGGGTTCGCCTCAGCGGCTGAGTTAATCGGGGAAGCCATCCGCCGCAAAATGGAGGATGATCAATGGCTGGAGCAGAAGGTGCTCGAGGCCGAACAGACCGCTCTTTCTCCACTTACCCGTGAAGACCTCCAATCGGTCCGCCGCCTGATCCGGGAACCGCGTGCGCTACGGCCTTCTTAAGCGCGGCCAGTTTCTGGAGGACTACCGCGAAATCGTCTTGTACCTGGCGGAGGTGAACGCCCCAGCGGCAGATCGGTTTTGCGATGCGCTCGAAGCGCATCGCGGGAAATTCGGTTGTCGTGCTTAGACTGTTGCACGGTGCCAGGGACCTGCCCCCTCTCATTCCAACCGAGTGATCCAATTGTCAATTTTCGCCTTCACCCCGGGGTCCATTTTGATCAGCGGCGGCCAGGGCCGTTTGAAGCCTTCGCCCGGGAGCTTGCGCGTGGCATCGATGCCCATCTTGGTCCCCACGGCCAACTCGCTGGTGGCGTGATCAAGCACGTCGGCGGGGCCCCTGGTAAAAATCGCGTCGCGCTGCGGATCCGTGCAGGCGCACAGACGGAACAGCACCTCGCTCGTGTTGTGGACATCGACGTCCTCGTCCACCACGACGATGTATTTCGTGAACATCATCTGGCCCATGCCCCAAAGACCGTGCATGATCTTGTAGGCCTGCATGGGAAAAGTCTTGCGGATGCTCGCGAACACCAGGTTATGGAACACCCCTTCGGGCGGCAGCGCCAGATCCACCAGTTCCGGAAAGTTCAGCTTCAAGATCGGCAGAAACAGCTTCACCGAAGCCGTGCCCAGATAGAAATCCTCCATCGGCGGCATCCCAACAATGGTCGCGGGATAGACAGCCTCCTTCCGGTGGGTGATGGCCGAGACATGAAATACCGGGTAGGGCTCGGGCAGCGAATAATAACCGGTGTGATCGCCAAACGGTCCCTCCTCGCGCAACGGTTCCCGGGTATCCACGTAGCCTTCGAGGACAAAATCGGCATTGGCGGGCACCTCCAGGTCGTTGGTCTCGCATTTGACCAGTTCAACCGATTTCCTGCGGAGGTAGCCGGCCAGCACAAATTCATCCAGCCCGTCGGGCAACGGCGCCGTGGCGCAAAAGGTCATGACCGGGTCGCCCCCCAGGAACACTGCTACAGGCATGCGCCCCCCGCTCTCATAATAACGCCGCCCATGGCGCGCCCCGACCTTTTGTAATTGCCAGTGCATTCCGGTGGTCCGCTCGTCATAGATCTGCATTCGGTACATCCCGACGTTGCGCGCCCCGCTTTCCGAGTCGCGCGTGACCACGCAGGGCAACGTGACAAAACGCCCGGCATCCAAGGGCCAGCATTTAAGAACCGGAAGGTTTAGGAGAGTAGGAATGCTTATGACACTGGATGGTTGGAGCATCGCCAGAGCCGGCGCAGACGGCCAGGGCTCGACGCGACTAGCCGGGGCATCGAACCTGTGGACTACCTCTTTGCACGGACCATTCCTGACGAGCTTGGGTTTGGCGTGGCGCAAATCCAACGCCGTGCCGAGCAGTCGAATGGCCTCTCCAAAGCTGCCCGGGGGTTGACCCTTCATGAGCAAGCCAAGCTCGGCAGCGACTGCCTCCACTGATTCAGCCCCGAGACTTAACGCCATGCGCCGATGCGAGCCGAGCATGTTGATGGCAACAGGAAAGGGCGAAACCTGGCCATTGACCAGTGCTCTCTCGATGAGCAATCCTCTGCCGCCGCCCGGCTTTTTCATCTCGCGGTCTGCCAGTTCCGTAATTTCCAGCTCTGTGGCCACGGGCTGAGAGACACGGATAAGCTCCCCGCTCTTTTCAAGCTTGGTCGCAAACGCAGCAAAGGAATCGAAAGCCATGACGCGCCGTATGCTATCAGAGCATCAGCCGCTGGCAACCGTTCAGTCTCTTGTCACCCTAGCCGCATGGGCATTACGACGTAGAGAAATGGGCCGTTGATCTTCAAGACGCCGGGGCTTAGCTCATCGATTAATTCCATGAAGACTTCGTCATTGGCCAAGGCCACCAGTGGGTCAATGACATACCTCGGGTTGAATGCAATGGGGAGTTCTGCCCCTTTGTAATTGATGGTGAGCGTTTCCTTGGCCTCCCCGATGTCCGGCGAATTGGCCGTGATTTCAAGCTTGTTTTTGTCGAAAGTCAATCGGACCGAGTTAGACTTTTCACTCGTCATGATCTCCGCGCGCCGCAGGGCGTGCAGAAACTCCTCGCGCGGTAGGGTAATCCGTTCCTTGGCCTCGCCGGGAATGACTTGGCGGTAGTTGGGATAGTTGCCCTCGATCAGCTTGGTGACGATAAGCACGGTAGCCTCCTTGTCGTCTTTGAGGGAAAATGAGGCCTGGTTTTCCGCGTAGCGGATCTCAACCTCGCCTTTATCTTGCAGCAGGCGATTGAGCTCGTTGACCGTCTTGGCCGGGACGATGAACTCGCCCTGGCTTTGCTCCGAAATATCCACTTCTTCATCCACCAGCGCCAAACGGCGCCCATCGGTGGCAACCATTATCAGCTTGTGATCTTTCAGGCTGATGTAGATGCCGTTAAGCACATAGCGCGACTCATCGGTTGACATGGCAAATGAAGTCTTCTTCATCATGCCTTTAAGCATTTCTTGTGCCAGCAGAACCTTCTTGTCGTCCTTGAACTGGGGCAGCGGCGGAAACTCCTCCGCGCTCAGCCCGTTGATCTTGTAAAACGAGGCGCCGGAAGAAACACTGCAGTTGTTTTTCTCATCCACATCCAGGTCAATCTCCAGATTGCTCAATTCACGGGCAATTCCAAAGAGTCTCTTGACCGGAACCGTCGAAGCGCCCGGTTTTTTAACCTTGGCTTCAACCCCGCAGCAGATTGTGACATCCAGGTCAGTCGCGGTAAGCTCCAACCGGTCATTCTCAGCCCGCAGCAGGACATTCGAGAGAATCGGAAGGGTCGTGCGAGTGCTGACCACGTTCTGAACTGCCTGCAGCCCATTGATGAGGTGCTCCTTTGAGATGGTCAGGTTCATGGGTGCTTAATATATCTCTGTTCTGGTTTAAAATGTTATCCGTATTAATGGCTGTGAATAAGGCAAACAACTCTAACTGTCAAGGTTTCATGGACCTTTTATGAAAAAAGAAATCCAGGCTCGGTGGGCAGAGCTGGTGAAAAACTGGCGCTGACCCTGGGTTGTTCACACCATTGACAATTCATTTACCGGGAACTCCCAGGCTATCGGCTTAGAACTGGTTGCGCTACGCGTGGCGCTGTGCGCGGCGAATGACTTCTGCCAGGACGGCCTCTACGCGCTCAACTTCGGCAAGCGTGGATCCCCGGCCAAGGGAAAAACGGACCAAGGAATGCGCAAGGTCCTCAGCGAGGCCGAGAGCGCGAATGACATGGGAAGGTTTTACGGACCCGGCCGAGCAGGCGGAGCCGCTTGAGGCACAAATCCCCTCCAAATCCAGGCCCGCCAGCAAGGCGATACTATCGGTGTCCTCGACGACAAAGGAGACTGTGTTTGCAAGCCGTCGCTGGCGAGATCCGACTACCCGCACGCCTTCCAAGCGATCCAGGAGACTCAGCAGCCGCGCCGTAAGGGCTAAAAGCGGAGTTTTTGGGAAAACAGGTTCCCGGACAAACCGCTCCAGGGCCTCCACCAAGCCAATAATGCCAGCCAGATTCTCGGTTCCAGCGCGGCGTTCGTTCTCATGACTGCCGCCAAACTGGACCGGGTCGGGCAGCAAGGGCGACTTAATAAAAAGAGCGCCCGCGCCCTTGGGACCGTGTATCTTGTGAGCGCAAATCGACACGAGATCCGCGTTAAACTGGTGGATGCTTACAAAGGACTCTTTGCCCAGCCATTGAACGGCGTCAGTATGAAACTTGACGCCGTGATCGTGGCAGATCACGCCTAACTCGGCTGCCCCTTGGACTGTGCCAATCTCGTTGTTTACAGCCATGATGGACACCAGAATGGTGTCCGGGCGCAAGGCATTTTCAAGAGCCTCAGGCGAGACCAATCCCTGGCTGTTTACCGGCAACCGGGTCACCTCGAAACCCTCGTTCCGGGCCAGATAATCGCACGACCGAAGCACAGCTTGGTGCTCGATTGCGGAGGTCACAATATGACGGCCCTTTGGCCGGAGCAAACGGGCCGTGCCGAATATGGCGAGGTTGACGCTCTCGGTGCCACCCCCCGTGAAGACCACCTCACTGGCTTTGCAATCCAGCATGTGCGCCGCCCGCTCCCGCGCGTCATCCAGAAGCGAGCGGGCCCGGCGGCCCACGTGATGGACGCTCGATGGGTTGCCCCAGACCTCACCCAGAAAAGGCAGCATGGCCTCGCGAACCCCAGGGTCCAGCGGCGTCGTCGCGTTGTAGTCGAAATAGATCGTTTCCATCGGCCTGTCCAGAACCTACAGCACCGGACCAGCCCAGCCAACCAACCGTTGTCGGATTCCAGGCCTCGGCCTTCCTTCGGCCTTCCTTCAGCCTTCGCTTCGTGCTCGTATAATTGAATCCAAGATGGCTGCGATCTTGAACCGCGGAAGACGCGGAATACGCGGAAACCCAAGACGACAAGCAATCCTTTTCCGCGTATTCCGCGTATTCCGCGGTTGCTCTCCTCCCGCGTTGGTTCTGGCTACGCCAGGTGAGGATTTCGGCCTTCGGATTTCAGGGCTGCGCCCTCCTGCTCCCGCCCCCCGCCCAAGTTTAGCGTACCCCTGCCTGCCCGTCCGCAATTTCTGCTTTCCTTTTGGATATTCCCGCATACAGTTTCCTCCATCCATGAATGATATTGATATTGAGACGTTGAAGGGCATCGCCAACCAGTTGCGAATTCACTCGATTACGGCGACAACCGCGGCGGCCAGCGGCCATCCCACCTCGTGCTGCTCGGCGGCCGATCTGGTCGCGGCCCTGTTCTTCGGCCACATGCGCTACAACCCCAAAGACCCGCATTACCATAACAATGACCGTTTCATTCTCTCCAAAGGCCATGCCGCCCCTCTGCTTTACGCCGCCTGGGCCGAGACCGGTCTTTTCCCCGCCGAGGACCTCCTCAAGCTCCGCCAGCTCGGGTCCGACCTCGAGGGGCATCCTACGCCGCGCCTGGCCTTTGTGGACGTAGCGACCGGCTCGCTCGGCCAGGGGCTCAGCGTCGGGGTCGGCATGGCCCTGTGCGCCCGCTTGGACTGCCTGGACTACCGCACATACGTCCTGCTCGGCGATGGGGAATGCGCCGAAGGCTCGGTCTGGGAAGCCGCTTCCTTGGCCGGCCATCATCAACTGAACAACCTCGTCGCCATCGTGGATATCAACCGTCTCGGCCAGAGCCAGCCGACCGCCCTGGGCCACGACCTCCACACCTACAAAAAACGCTTCGAGGCCTTCGGCTGGCGCACCGAGGAAATCAATGGGCACGATACCGAGGAAATCCTCGAGGTCCTCGCTGCCGTCGGCTTGGGCTCCCAACCCCTGGTTATCCTCGCCAAGACCCTTAAGGGCGCTGGCGTCTCCTTCCTCCAGGACAAAGAAGGCTGGCACGGCAAAGCCCTCTCTCAGGAAGAAGCCGCCCGCGCCATCGCCGAATTGCGGCCCACCGCCAAGTCTGGCATCGGCCATCCAATCCTTGTTCCCACACCGCTGCCCCCGCCCAAAAACGACCCGCCGGGCGGCTATCCTGCTCCGGCCTACAACTTGGGCGACAAAGTCGCCTCCCGGGAAGCCTTCGGCAGCGCCCTGGTCCGCATGGGCGAGTTGGACCCCCGCATCCTCTCCCTGGACGGCGACACCAAGAACTCCACCTTCTCGGAGAAGTTTTGCAAGAAATTCCCCAACCGTTTCATCGAGTGCTTCATTGCCGAACAGAACATGGTCGGCGTGGCTGCCGGTTTCAGCACCCGCGGCAAAGTGCCCTTTGCTTCCACTTTTGCCGCCTTCTTCACCCGCGCCTTTGACCAAATCCGCCTCGCCGGCATTTCCGGCTCGAACATCAAACTGGTCGGCTCTCACGTCGGCGTCAGCATCGGCGAGGACGGCCCCTCCCAAATGGGGCTCGAGGATCTGGCTATGATGCGCGCCGTGGTCGGCAGCGTCGTCCTCTACCCGAGCGATGCCGTCGCGGCCGAGAGATTGACCGAACAGATGGCCATGCACAAAGGAGTTTGCTTCCTCCGCACTTCCCGGCCCAAAACCCCCGTCATCTACAACAACGACGAGCCCTTCCCCATTGGCGGCGCGAAGATCCTCCGCCAGGCCCCCGGCGACCGGGTCACCGTTGTTGCCGCCGGCGTCACTTTGTTTGAGGCCCTCAAGGCCGCCGATCTCCTCAAGAACGAGGGCGTCGGCATCACCGTCATCGATGCCTACAGCATCAAACCGCTGGCCCGCGACATTATCAAGAACGCCGCCCAGAAGACCAACAACCTGGTTCTCACCGTCGAGGACCATTATCCCCAAGGCGGCCTGGGCGACGCCGTGGCCGGTGAACTCAGCCTCGAAGGCGTCAAAGTCCATAAACTGGCTGTCTTCGACCTGCCCCGTTCCGGCAAGCCCGAAGAACTCCTCGCCAAATACGGCCTCGATGCCAACGCCATCGTGAGCAAAGTCAAAACCATGGCCTGAGATGAAAACCCGCGTCGGCCTGTTCCGGGCAGGGTTCCTGGGTCGGCGATTACAGTTGGGAGGCCCGAGGGCAGACCCTCGGCCTTGCGACCTACCGGATTTGGCTCAAGAAACCCAATTACGCCCGCCTCGAGGCAATGCCCGTCGGAACCACCGAACCGAGTGGCATTCTCGTGGGCGATGGCGAGTACTTCTGGATTTACTGGCCCAAGGGAAAGCCGCGTTACGGCTTCGAGTGCAAGGGCAAATACGCCGAGGAGTACGAGAAATATCAACGCAAGTTCTACAGCAAAATCCGCACTCCCCTCGGACGGCACTCGCTGGCGCATGAGACCGGCGAGTTGGGAGCCGGCATGGCCATGACGATCCTTGACCCCAGCACGTTCCACGGTTACACCGATCGGAAGTCGCCGTCAATGCCCCGCTTGCGAACGACCGCTTTGCCTGGTCGGTTCCGGAAGGGTGGAGAGAATGGCGCGCGCCTCAAATCGAAGAGGGCCTCCTGAAGCCCGGCACGCCGGCCCCGGATTTCGAGTTGACCTCAACCGATGGCCGCAAGATCAAACTGTCGAACTTCCACGGCCGCCTTGTTTGGCTCAACAAATGGCGCTGTGGCTGACCAGAATGCCGCCGGGAGACAGGGAGTCTCCAATACGAGACGCTCGCGGGCATGAGCGCCGTCCCGATGACTTGCGTCATCGACCGGGAAGACAAGGTCCTGGACGCCTGGTACGGCTTTGACAAAACCCGAGAGCAGAAGGCCCTTAAGACCCTCGGGCTCTGACCCGTTAGGAGTTCGCAACGGACGATGGTGCCTTCCGGCATCTCGGTGCGGCGGGAAGCGGTCCAAAGGCGGAAGGCTTCTTCAGCGCGAAGCCGGGCGGCGGGCGGGGACTAGGTCGGGAGGACTAGGTCGGGAGGTAGTCGCCGGTTTCGGGCCGTTTGGCGTCGAAGCCACCTTCGTCCACCGGGGCGTCGCCGTTTACGGAGACGCGGATGGCGGGGAGCTTCATTGGTTGTAGAAGTCGGCCTCCGTCGTTTCCCGAAATTGCTCGTCCGTCAGCGCAAAAGGCGGGCTGTCGAGAAACCGCTTCAGGCTGGACCGGTGGCCGGATTTGCGCTCTCTCCTGTTTAGGTAATCCAATACGGCAGCCTGAACCAGCTCACTGATCGTGCGTCGTTCCTGCGCTGCTACCCTCCTGAGCTCCCGATGAACTTCCTCTTCCATGACCTCTCTCCCCGCGCACCGTCCACCCCACCTGACATCCACCCCCGCCGGCGCAGCGCCTTGAGCCCCTTCGTTCTCTTCGTTTCCTTCTGTTCAACGCGGCCCTCTCGCGCGAAGCGGCTTGCCTTGGGGCCGGCTTTTGGGCATGAGTGGTCTATGACCGATAT
>Ga0187857_10000815_pt1 | contig 36336 bp, 32 predicted proteins | sample June2016WEW_8_10_FD_132984 | JGI IMG/M metagenome (GOLD analysis project Ga0187857, IMG submission 132984) | Peatland microbial communities from SPRUCE experiment site at the Marcell Experimental Forest, Minnesota, USA - June2016WEW_8_100 | ecosystem: Environmental > Terrestrial > Soil >... | reverse complement strand
TACGGATGGATGACCAGCGTGCCATTCTCGATGCCACAACATGCACACAAGTATGTCCCGTTGCGCATTAGGATCACATACACCGGCTGTTGCCATGCCGGTTTCGACGTGAAATGGATTGGCCTCTTGTCGCGGCGGTTCACGAGGGCAAACAGCCCGTTGGCCAGGCAAGGATGGAGGACATCATATACGCCGCCGATCCAAAAGAAGTCGTCCAGAGAAGCCTCTTCCAGGCCAGACAATGGCCCGATGGATTCTCGCAGGAAGAACGGAATTTCCTCGCATCGTTCAAGCATCTGCTCAAGGAAACCGCTGCGACCTGGAATGTCGTTATCGTCCGAATTTTCGACGGACTCCATATCTAGCACTCTGCGAGCGAGATGGTCGGGTATCGGCTCCAGGCCGGCTTCTGCCAAGACAATTCCAATCGCCTTCAGAAACACGTGGAACTGCAAACCGCAGAGCGAGCAGATCGTAATCGCTTTGTGTAAGTGACGCGGTGGCGCGTTGAAAAGCTCGTAATCGCAGAGCGAACTGGGAGAAACTAGATATCTTTCGTCCCCAAGCAGCCGTGCGATGTTACGACTCATTCCCGCAACCTCCCGCAGAGACAGACCCAGCTTGGCGCGTGAGGCGCGGAGGAGTTGGCCGAATTTCTTGTCCGTGACGAGCGGTCGCGGTTTCCAATGTTTTGCCAGATCCTTTGGAACGTCCGGCTGCTCGGTCTGAAGCATAGGGCGAATTTCGAGATCCGCAACACCCACAAGCCGTGCCTCGCGTGGAACTTTCAGTTCGACTTGGGCATAAGAGAGCGACGTAGCGATCGGAACGATGATGCCCTTTTCGACGACACGCAAGCGGCAACAAAAGAGCCCCTTGCTGTGTTCGATCAGAAATACTTCGGTGGACGTTGCGCCATTTGTTTTAGGGATACGACCGTTCGAGAATCTCGGATTCACACGGACAATACTTCCGGGAATCAGATCGGGGAAAGCCAGGGCATCTTGGCGTCCGATCCTTGCGTACAAGAAGCCTCGATTGCCGATTTCGGAGACGAAACGAAGTCGTCTGGGAGCAGTGATTTCCAGAAGCTGTGCCAGAGGTGCAATCGGAGGCACGGAAGCTCCGTGGGCGCGGTTTCGGAACCAAGGAATCCAAGCATCAGCATCGACCAGAGAGGAATCGAGCAGCATCGTGCGCTTTGCAGGTTGGAGAACCTGCAATCGGGGAATGTCTTCCGGGTCACATCCCAACACGCGCAGCCAATCAAAGAACTGGTAGCCGGAGACCTGGCTGAGTGCAAACACCTGATGAAGGCTTGGGCTGAAGGTTCCCAGCCGGAACTCATGGTACAGGGTGTGGGGAAGGAAGTAGGGCGAGGAACGGCCGAATCGCGACGCAGATATTTTGGACATTTGAGACAGGGTGAGGTGTTTGCTCGCGAGGACGGACTGGACTCGCTCAGCGAAATCGGCGCCTCTTGCGGAATCTTGGCTGGTGCTCACGAGTAAGCCTCTGGCTATGTCTTTCCCGCGAAGCTTGCGTGTTGCATATCAGGTCTTGCCGCAGAAATGCTCCTGGGCAGACGGGTTGCCTGAAAACATACGAATCTAGGCCGCGTCCAAAACTGCAAGCTCGCAGAGATTTGTTCGGTATAAATGCGAGTTCGCAAACCGTCATAAACGTTTGTAACCTGTCCCAGATTGGGGACAGCAGAGCCCGAACCGCTAAGAAACAGGATGGTTCTGATGACCTAGGCGAGAATGCATCGGTCAGATAGGTGGCCAGAATCGAGGTCAGACACGATGAATCCCGCCAGCAGCACAGGCTTCGACGTCAATGACGGGAATTCCGTTTTTTACAAATAGTCTATTAAACCTGTGGACAGGGCTCAAAAGTGCGGTAACATAGCCCAACTCCGAGGTTTTCAGTTCGATGTTGCCCCCGACATCGGCCACGGATGCTGGTAAGCGGCTCAGAGCTGCGCGGGAACTCTTGCGCCTGTCCACGCGCGAAGTGGCAGACCTCAGTAGAGACATCGCCCTCAAGAAGAACGCCCCAGACTACTTCATCTCTCGCACTTGGCTATGCGCTCTCGAAGCGGGAAAGCTCAAACTCAATATCTACAGACTCAAAAGCTTGAGCCTGATCTATAGGTTGGGCTTGGACGAGATTCTGTCGTTCTTCGGTGTTGATGTCCGCGACGCCGCCACCGAACAAAAACTCGTGGGGCTACCGCACACTTACTTGGTGACGCCGACGCTTGGAGGCGCGCAGAGCACACTCGTGGCCCCGCTGGAACTCCGAGAGAAAGTCGACTTCGGCAGTACCAACTTGGTCTCGCGGATGTTCGAGAGCTGGGGCGAGATTCCAGTCGCGCTGCTCCAACACATGGACTGGCGGAATTCCCTTTACGGATATATCGGGATCGAAGACTGCACACTTTATCCAATCCTGAGGCCCGGTTCGTTTGTGCAGATCGACTCCCAGCAGACGAAGGTCCAACGTGACGGCTGGCACGACGAATTCGAGCGACCAATCTATTTTGTGGAGCTTCGAGATAACCTATATGTGTGCAGCTGGTGCGAAGTGAACAGCAGCCAGTTGGTGCTTCTCCCGTCGGCCCAATCTGGAAAGCAGTCGACACACGTTCGCTACCCAGGAGACGCGGACATTCTGGGTCGCGTGACCGCAGTCACGATGCGCATTGCAGAGATGCGCGGGTAATTAGCCGTAATAGGGTCATACGTCGGTCGCAGGTTCAGTGCGTGTTTGACCAACCGTTCGCCTGCTCAACAAAAAGGGGGACTATGTTCATTGCACGAGCCTTACCCTGGCTACTCGGCATGATCGTCACCTGTGGCGCTGTATCGGCGCAAACCTGCAAGCTGCAGGCAGCCGACGTCGACAGCACTACGCAGAAGATCGAACGGGACAAGAAGGCAATTAGAAGCCTTGGTTTCAACATAGACGCCGCCGCGTTTGACTCGCTAGCCAATGCATCTGCTGAGCAACGAAACCAAATGGCGAAAACCGCATATGACAACTTGATTGGCGCGGTGCTCGACGCAATTGGAGAATCAGCAAAGCGTGCGCTCAATCCGCAGGTCAACCTGCCAAATGGATATGCTTCGTTGAACCCTGTCAACGTGAACGCTGTTATCAATCGGCTCGACAACCCAAGTGGGCCTGTGGCGTCGCTTCTGAAGCAGGTTGCGTCTACGTCGGAGAAAAGCGCAAAGCTCACCCTCCTAAGACAGCTGCCGGACGCGGTAGCAAAAGAGCAGGCGGCGTATGACATCATGTTCGGCGACGCTTCCAAGAGGCCGCGGTCGTTAGAGGCGTACCTGAACCTAACGCGCGTCCTAGCCGATCTATTCGACTTGCCGCTGCTGTCGAAAACCCTGCAGATTGGGACAAGTGGAGCGGACACTATCGTCGCATATGCAAACTTGTACTATGGGAGCCGTGCGCTGGCTCAACTGGACAGCCTGACCGAATCCAAAGCGCAGGCGCTTGTGAAGCTCGACTATGAGATGAAGGCGGACGTTAAGGCCTTGCAGATCGCGAACGCTAAACTTAAGTTCTGTACGGATTGCCAAAACGCGAAGCCCCTACGAAATCCGCCTCTTGCGGCCACAAACCATTTCGTCACGCCGGATGGCGCAGGAGATAAATCGGGCCTGGGTGACTGGACCCATGCCTGTGCCGGCTTCAGCGGTGCTTGCTCAGTCTCGTCGTTGACGTGCGGCGATACCTACTACGTGGCCGGCGGCGGGACTTATGCCGCAATCAACACGAACGATTGTTCGGAAGCCAGCACGATCATAGGCGCGACCGCTGCGGGCAACGGTACGTCGAACGGATGGGCGCCCTCGATGTCAGTGGACAAGGAAGACGGCGGGAGCCAAGCGAGATGGAACTGCTGCTTACGTTTCGGAAACAACTGGACATGGGATGGGGTGGCGGGACCGCTGTGGTCAAACGACACCACAGCGTACGGCTTCTTAGTGATTACTCCGGCAGATTGCAACTCAAATGGCCATAGCTTTCTGAGCTTGACTAACAACACTACGACAGGAGTCACTATCCGCCATGTCGCCGCGACAGGATGCGGCCCGGTAACCAATAGTTCCTCTACGAACGATTTGTGGGATTACGCCGTCGTGTTCGGTTCTTTCGGTGACATGTACAATTACAACCACGGCAACACTATCGGAAATTCCTACCTGGTCAACTTCAATTCCTGCGTAGAGTTCATCATGGCGAACAACGACACGATGGAATACAACTACTGCAACGGCAACTGGACAACCCCCGCCAACCACGGAGTCATGGTCCAAAATTCAGACGGTAGCCAAGGAGGCAATGTATACCGATACAACCATCTGACGAACGCGACCGGAAGTGGGGTATTCGCAATATTTGCGGCCAATGGGAGCCCCTGCGGGGGCAACGCGGCTTTAGTGTACGGCAATCTTATCGAGAGCAATACTGGAGGGGACGGGGACTTTGTAACGGGCGGATATGATCAAGCGTGGTGTAACAGCAGGTTCTACATCAACACAATCGTCAACAGCCGCGGGGCGTACGCCTTTTATCTGTGCATGGCAGGGGGCTCTGGCTGCGCGGCACAGGCTGGGAACACAATCGACAACAATCTGATTTATAGCAGCGCCGGAGGGATCCAGGCAGATGGCGATGGCGCGATCACACACGACTACAACGCCTGCTTCTCTTGCATATCTAATTTCGCGAGCGAGTCTCATAAGCAAATAGTCAGCGGCGATCCGTTCGTCAACGCGGAAGGTAATTTCCAACTCAATAATGCCCCTGGCACCGATTGCTCCTCGACCACTACAGTCTGTTCAGGTTTGAATGTCTCTGACACGGTTAACGTGGACGTATGTGGTCACCAATTCGGCAGCAACGGCAATTGGGAGCGGGGGGCCTTTGCGTTCGTAGGCACCGCGACTGTAAATCCCCCGACGGGTCTGGCGGCGACGGTGCAGTGAATCTGGCCGCCGAGTACATACGACTCAACGTTGTCACAAACGTTCTTTCCTGCGGTTCGGCACTTTTAACCCTCTCCCGTCACATTCGGAGCCTAATGATTCTCATTTGGTTCGACTGCTTCAAGACAATAGTTCCTGTGGCGTCTTCAAAAGACAGGGCGGAGTGTAGGAAGACACTCCGCCCAATCTCGTTCGACTCCTCTAAGTCGCAGACTTGGTTTTTGGTTTAGTCTTAGGTTTGGCCTCCTTACTGCGTTTCGCCGCAAACTCAGCAACCACGGCCTTCTCCAGCTTTTCGACATCCACGCGATAGCGCTTGGCAGCATCGGTGAGTAGCTCGTCGGATGCGCCAGAACGCATGTAGGCAGAATCGAGCAAGCTGATTTCGAGCAGTATCCGGCAGAGCGCGGCTTCGTCATAGGTGCTGACGCGCTTGGCCAAAAGCTCTTGCGGAGTCTTCGCGCTCTTGCCTTCTTCGACCTTATGTCGCTTCGCCAGAGTGGGCACTTGGTTGTAGGGCAGTTGGCCGATGACGTGATGGACTACGGTCAAAAGATCGGCCTTCTTCAATGGCGCTGACACCCGCTCCAACACTGCCGCCAAAGCACGGTGACGAGCGGTGATTGCCAGCTTAGTTTTTTCGATGCGCTTACGCTCGTCGGCGCGTTCCCGCGCAACCTGTTCGGGAGAAGGCGTGTTCGGGTGATGCACGCGGCAAGCAGGATCGGCGCAGACTTTGACGATCTGTCCGCGCTTGCCTCCGTCCATCACGATGGCTTCGGTCATCTTCTCGCACGGCTTCTGGACTGGCGACAACTTCGTCGCTGCTCCGTTGGTCTTGGCCTTTTTGATTTGGAGTTCCACGTAGTGGTTCCGCCCCAAGGGAGCGCCCTCACGCGAATTCCACGCCGAAGAAATCTGCACCAGCTTCGGCTTGTTTTCGAGCGTCTTCGATATGTGAACGTCGAGCTTGTGACGAAAGCACTGGGCGTCAATACAGCTATCCTTTTGCACATCGGGAAAAAGTAGTTTGTTAAAGCCCGTGCGTTTTGGGCAATTAGCGCACGAACCTGCTTCCGGCACTAGCGTTTCATCCTGTTTGTCGAACGGCACGGACGCCAGTTGCAGCAGAATGTTGGACTCGATCCACGCTGCCAATTCGCGCACGGGGATGAGGACTTGCGTGTTTCCGTCGCTCGTCCACATACCACGAAAAGCGGCGGTGAACGCTTCCTGCTGCTGCGCAGCGGGGAGCTTGGCGATCAGCAGGGCGTGGCCGATGGTGATCTGATCTTTCAGGAACGCCTCTGCGACAGGTGGGATAAGATCGGCAAGCCTAATCCTGCCGTAAATGTACGCCTCGCTTTTCGCAGTTCTGGCTGCAATGCTGGCAATGCTATAGGTGGGTTCTCCGAGTTCAAGCAATGCCCGGAAACCCAGAGCTTCCTCAAGCGGGTGGATGTCCTGACGTTGGAGATTTTCTACGCACTGGGCTTCGATGGCCTCCGCGTCCGTGAGTTTGACGACGCGGACGGGAAGGTTTTCAAGTTCCGCGATGCGGGCGGCGCGCAGACGACGCGCTCCGGCTACGACTTCGTATTTGCTTTCCTCCAGTTCGCGCACCAGCAGGGGCGCGAGAACGCCCTGCGTTTTGAAACTCGCTGCTAGTTCTTCCAACGCTACCGGATCGAACCGTTTGCGTGGATTCGTGCCCGACTCGACCAATGCGGCGATTGAGATGTTGCGATATTCGTTGTTGGTAACTGCTCTTTGCGTAGCTTGCATGACTTCTTCTCCTCTCATTCGGTTGTATTTCTGGTTGGGGTGGTCGGCGCACACGTTGCGCGTATGCGCCGGAATCTCTGGTGGTTGGCGGTTATGCGGCTGCGGTCGCCGCCGGAGGCTCGGGAGCAATGCCCCCGAGAATCACGGCAGCGGTTTGCTGAACGGCTTCCAAGCTCTCGCGCAGGAGACTGGCGTCTCCATGCCAGAGGGCTATGTAATCCGCCGAAGAACTTCCCGTCTCAAGCCCGACGGCTTGGCAGACGACGAAGGCCACGGCTTCGGCTTCGGTTTCGCGGACTTGCTTGGTGGTCAGGGTGCGGCGTTCACCACGGTGTAGGAGTTCATGGCCGATTTCGTGCGCCAGCGTGGAAAATTCCTCGGCGGGCTGCATCCCGGAAAGCAGCGTGATTTTTCCGCCGTAGGACAGACCCTTGGCGGGTCCGATCTTGTCGGAGTAATTCAGCGTGATGTCGTGAGCTTCCACAAACTTGACCAGGCGTTCGCGGTAGCCGCTGACATCGCCTTGTACCTCGGTCAAAGTTGGAAGGTCTTTGCCCTCCGTTTGGCTCCGATCAAAAACGTAGACGGCCCGGAAGCCGTACAGCGTCCGCTGACCTTCCGTGGTTGCGTCTTCACTCGGCTCGTCGGTCGCCACATCCTTCGTGCTTCGTTTTCCGACCATCGGGGCGAGAATGAAAATGCCTTTTTCTCCCCGTTTAACGAAGCGGCCAAGCGAGTTCCAAGCACGAAGTCCGGCGACATTAGTAGCATCGGGCTTCTGGCGTGCAATGAGCATGATGTTGCCGAAGCTGTAGGTGTGAAACTTCGCCATGGCTCCGAGGTATGCGGTGAGGACTTCACTGTGACCGGACTCCAGCGCTGCGACGAGGAAATCGACGGCCTCTTTGGTTCGTGTGTTGACTTCTTCTAATTTCATTGTTTTTCCCTTTCTGCCGTTTCCGGCTTGTTTCTTTCTTCACTTGAGCGGCAGCGGGAAGAAACAAGGCGGAACGGTGAAAGGGACAGAACGGAGGCCGGAGGAGGGTGGCAGGGCGTGAGTGAAAGCGCGGTGAGTGCCAAACTGCTCTTGGGGTATGGTTTGGCGCGAAACCGGCGCAGTCCGAAACGCCCGTCCGAGCCGCGGCCGAGCGGCGCCCACCTGGGGGAGGTGGAGTGGAAGGATGAGCGGTAGTACCTAGAATCTATGGAAGGTAGGTTCTAATCGCTGAAGATCAGGTCGAGGGCCAAGCTGTAGATCGGAAGATCCTCCTTGTCGACACCAAAGCCTTTCTCAAGCATGATCTCGACGATTGTTGGACCATTGATCAAGGTGATCGGCACTGCCCCGCGACGTACCGAGTAATCCTTGGCTTCAGGTGTAAAGCTCGCGGTTGTAAAGAAGTAGCCCAGGGCGTATTGCCCCTGAATGTCGCCGCGGAACTGGCTGATTTCGGGACGGCCGACATTGCCTCGGGTTCGTCGCTTGCACTGAAAGGCAACATTGAAGTAGTCAAAGCCGACCTTCAAGCGACCATGGCCGTCAATGCCTCCGTCCTTCGTGAATCGAGTCACCTTTACTTGCAGGAAACCATAGGCGCTTAGCAGATTGCGGCAGAAGTGCTCAAACTGTCGTGGTCCGACGTTCCTTATTTCATCAAGCACTCGGCTTTTGAATCGAGCAATGTATTGTTCATACTGCTGCTTGAAATCATCGATATCCTTGGTGCGTCGGGACGTCCTTGGCATTCTGGCGCGACCGTGCCCCTTGTCCAGCACGGGGGAATCTAGGACGGAGTACCGGCCGTCGCCGGTGAATTTGAAAACCTTACGAGGGGAAGCAGATGCGAAATCGAGTCCAATACAATGCCTTCTGATCTCGTTCCTTACGATGTGAGCTGGATCGTCGGCTTTGAACTGGTAAAGATGGTTTCGCACAATCGCTTCATATACTTGCGGTATCGTCATCGGGTGCCCGGATTGCGCCATGACCTGTTGAATCGCCTGAATGATAGTCAAGCGTGACTCGGGCTCGTTTGGTTGGGTCTGGGAGTCACCCCCGCTGCTTTCGGGTTGCGGTTGATCAACTTGCCCGACGCTCATTTTTGGCCCGCTGGCTGCTAGCGAGGTTCCCTAGCTCGAAGTAGATAAATGCGGCCCGAATTTGCCTTAAAGCCGCTCTTGGTTTGTGGCTACTTTATGGCACCAATCTTGCTGAGTTCGTTTATCACCTCATCTAGGCAAATGACTGGAATCGTGTGGCCGGCGTAGCTGAGCTCGTGGGTGACGCCGGAGAGGCGGCGAGCTGCGTCGGAGACAGGAATCCAAGAGCCTTGCAAGTTGATGATTTCTCCTTCGTCAGCCTGTATGCAGACCAACAGGTTGATGTCTCTGATCTGTTTGGCAGTTTTTTGCTTTTGAACGTCGCGGAGGAGTTCCTCCGCCGCAACCTTAAATTCGGTAACCAGGTGTTCTTGGCCGCTGGCTTGGTCTCTCCACTTATATTTGGGGAACGAGGGAAGGTTCTTCTGCTGCTGAATGAGCGGCTGCCCCACCCCAAATTTGTTCTTGCCACCAGCGGATTGATTCAGATGTTCAAGATTCTGAAGATTGATTTCGAATTCGACAGCGGCATCATAAACGGCACCGCCGGACAGATATAGGAATTTGTAACCGGGCAAATGCCCTCGTCCCGCGAGTTCACCGAATAAAAGATAGGTGCCGAGCTCGTCGTCGGGACGCCTCGTTAACAATAGGCGGTCGGTCTTCAAGGCTGGATAAGTTTTCCATTGCTCGATGTAAGAAATAGGAGTGCGAGTGGGTGCTCCGGGCCTCGTGTGCAAATGCGTCGATAGTTCATAGAACGAGACTTGGCCTCCGAAGGCTGCCTTGGCCTTGGTCAAGTCCACTATTTTTTGGGTTATAAGGTCCACGTAGTAACGAGTGATAGTCTTCCTGCCCGCGTCGAGTACGGATCCAAAACTGAGCTCGGTATTGACGATTGAGAAATACCTTTGTTCGTGCGCACCGAAATTGTTCCACGAATCGATTGGCACGCCCGAAGGCATGCCCGCAATTGCAAGATGCACGTCGGTTGTAAACGCTAAATTCCTGAATGGGCCATTCTCACCCAATCGCTCATCGTACTGGCTCAAAGCTGTGGCCAGGTTCTCCTTGCCGCACGCGTAGATGTAGGCACTGAAGGTAACTCCACCGTGTACTCTGCCGACGCTTAAAGTCTTGGCAGGATCAGATGCTTCGGTTGCAAAAATGTGATAAATCCCATAGTGGGTCTTGTTTGGATATTTCGGGTTCAGATAAATCTTTGAAGCGTAGTCGGATGCTCGTGGATAGTTTTGCTGACTGAGAGGCGCTTTGGTCTGAAAATCAAAGAAGCTGTAGGGAACAGATATGGAACGCGAGCCGTTTACGAACGCGACCTTTACATCAACGTTTACGGGTGGGGCTTCATTGAAGAGCGTTCCTACCTGGCCAATGGCCGTGCGTGTCCTCAAAACAAAAGGTAGCAGCTTTTCGTCATCTGCCCATTTGAAGAAATCATCCAGGACAGCGGTGTTGGCAACATTTGGCTCGTACTGACCGGGCACGAATTCTACTCGGACCGCGGTACCTGGACCTTGCATGGTTCGGAGAGATCCATTTAGCACCTTTTCCATAACAGGCGTCTTTGACGCGTCCACCAACCATTCAAATGCTCCTGAGAACTTCCAGTGGTCTTTGGCCCCGGTCTCGTGGTGTTCTGTTTCGACCTCGATGGCCCGAGATACGTGTGCGCAATAAGTAAAGCCCAATCCCTTGTGGCCATAGGTGTTCCCGAGGGTCTTGAGGCTTCCTCCTGGCAAGAGGAGAGTATTCGCCTTGCCGGGAGGGATGCCGATACCGTTATCTTCGATGACAATCGAGTTCGTCGTGGCGTCAATGGTGATAAGGAGTTTTCCCTCGTAGGCTCCGCCGTCCAGTGCCGCCCTGGTATTGATTCCATCGATGGAGTTCTGAAGAAGTTCGGTGAGGGGATCCCAGGCACTGTTGTAGGAGGCTACGATGTCTTTAACTGTGCGGTGGAGACACTGGTTCGGGTCCTCCAGGACCTTGTAGCTGCCCAAGAGATCAGCCGGGTAGGCCATGTACATTCTCCCAAAGTCAGGTGACAGAAGAGGATATCCGTTTCCTCTCGGAAAGGACAGTTCGGTCTTGGGCCCGTCTTCCCGGCCGGGGGAACGCTTCGAATCTTGGCGGCTGCCAAGTGAGCTCTTAACGATTACTGACATCATTGGTCCTTGGACTGTCCAGCGGGGACGAGATCACGCCGGGATGAGGGTCGCTAAATCAGCAATGTTCTTGGTCCTCTGCTGCAAGAGCACTACGCCACGATTCATGTGAGCCCGGAAATAGTCAGAGACTCTGGTGAGGTCGAGGCCGTCATTGCGGCAACGCTCCACCAAAAGCGCGACGAAGAGAGGATCATATTCACCAAGCAGGGTATATCGATTAAACTCTCTTTCCTGCTCGGGATAGTTCTCGGGGTTTGGCACGCTCGGTTCCGCGAGCGACAAGCAAAACCCAATCCGGCACAAGAGATTCGGCGTGAGTCCTGTCTTCCCCGCAACAAACCGAAGTCGGTTCGAGGCTTCAGTTGTGAGTCGTAGTCTGGTTAGCTTCATTGGCGTGATTCCAGAAATAACCGCTGTTTACCCTTGTTCCATGATCTTCCGTGTTGAAATCCAATCGGTACGCCTCGGAGATGCTCTGCCGCAGATCGCGGAAGTACACCTGATCGATTTCCGAGTCAGTGGACAGGATGATGACCTGATGACTAGCGAAGGGGAAGTAGTGCTCGGTCAATAGCCTTCTGTGGTCTGTATCCAGCCGTCCCAGCGGGGTGTCAATGATGATGGGCAAGGGGCGTCCAGAGGTCTTGGCAAGTCCCCAGAGCATGGAAATGGCATAAATCTGCTTCTCGCCTGCTGAAAGCTGAGACTTGGGAATCGGACGATTGTCCTCACTCTTGAATACCACGGAGAAATCGTCTGGGCTGATGGTGATTTGTCGTACCGACTTCTTCTTTCGGCACAGTGAGTTAAAGCTGGTTGTCACGTCAGTCTGGAGTTGGATGAGCTTCTTGCTCAGCAATGCAGATTTGAAGTCGTTAAGAACTTGCTGAATTCTTGGTACGAGTTGAACCCTTGATCCTTGAGTTGCTTGTGACGCAAGCTTTTCGACGCTCTGCGTGTATCTGCGCTGCACAACAGCAAGTTCCAATTCCGCGTTCTTGATCTTGTCGTCGGTGAGGACCGCGTTCTTGCCGGCTTCGGCGAGTTCGAGATTGAACTTCTGAAGCTCTTCCAAAAGGGGTTTCAGCAATTCGTCTGGCGGTACCTTCCGGAGTTCCTCTTCGACTCGGTGCAATTGCCGGTTGAGACGTTCGAGCTCCGCGCACTGTTGGAGAATGGTGTTCTTAAGGTCGGTCGCGCTGCCGAGCCAAGCTGTCAATTGGCGGACCAGAATCGGTGATAGCTGGTGAACGGGTTCTGCGTGGTTACCGTTCTTGCTGGTCACCATCTCCTCGAACGCTTTGCCTATCCGGCTTTTGAGCTTCTTCCTGGTCGCAGGTAAAAGCTTGGGGAATTCTGTCCAAAAGTCGGGTGTGTCGAGTTGTCCAAGCACGTGTGTCTTGGCTGTCTTGATGACCTGTTTGCCCGCATCGGATTCCGTAGCCGTTTGCTCAGCAAGCAGTTGTTCCCCTAGCTGGTCACATAACTGAGGAACCAGTGTGAAGGGCAGCAGTCCCCCGCACATTTCCCGGAGACTTGCTTCCGACTGACCGATTTGTGTTTCGAGGACTGCGCTCTCATGTACCAGCTTTTCACGATTGCGGACGAAGGAACCACCTTGCGCAGTAATCTTGTCCTGTGCACGTCCGACCTGTAGCCGCATCACGGAAATCGTACTTTCCTGTCCCTCGCGAACCTTGCGGAGTTCATTCAGCGTGTTTTCAAGGTGTTGAGATTCTTGCGTCAGTTCCTCCACGTCCTTGCCGCCGTCCACGTTGCGAAGAGTCTTAATGACCCGTGAGCGGTAGATTTCGAGGTCTGCCCCCAGCCGTTCCACAACATCCAAACCGAGCAGGGCTTTCATTGCTTCCGACAGTTCCCTCTGATCTGAGGTGTCGTCTGCGAGATGCTGAATCTTTTCGCCGTCAAAGAAGAAGAGTTGCGCCACACCGGGCGGAATCAGATCACGGACGAATTCAGGCCAATATTCGGCTGCGATGTCATCGAGAGGCTTGCCATTTCTTTCTACGGTGAGCGTCTCGTGCACTTTTCCGGTATTCCTGCGTTCCCAGAAGCGGCTTACTTTGTAGGTGTGGACGGCTTCAAAGTCGCTGTACTGAAACTCCACCGCCACGGACGCAACGTTCGGTTGAATTATCGAACTTGCGCTGGTGTGAATTCTGCCGTCTAGGTACTTCAGGTAGTCTTCTTTGGAATTGAATCCAAGCCCCTGAGAGCCGTAGAAACAAAGCCTGATCGCTTCCAGAAAGGTGGTTTTTCCCGCACCGTTCTTGCCGCCGATCAAGATGATCGGTTTTCCCTTCTGCGGCTGCAAGGATATACTCTGGCGCCCGCGGAACACACCAAAGTTGGTAAGTGTCAGTCGAGTGAGAATCATTCTTCCGATTTCTCCTCTGATGCAAGAATGGCTTCCTCGCTTCTCCACTCCTCGGCGAGGACTGAGCTAATCTTTTGGTATACACCAGCGCGACGGCTGATCGCGTGGAACGCACGTTCCACGTCCAATAGCTTGGCGACCATATCCGGCGACACTCCGTGCCGGGCGCAGACGTGATCGAGGGTCTTACGTTCCTCGCTTGAGAAAGCAGGAAGCTCATCAGCGATCCAGTCCAAATCCTCGGCCGTAACTTCCCGGTATATTTTCGGGACCGAATCCTCCCAGTCCTGCTCCTCCGTTCTCCAGATTCGACGTATTTGTTCAAGCTCCTCGGGAGTGATTAGCGTCTCGCCTGCCTTCGGGCCTTTCGATCTGATCTGCTTCTGAGTTTCCAGCAGGGCACGGAGCAGTTTCCTGCGCTGATCCATCTTGTAGGGGCCATAGACGAAGCCTTCACCGGAAGATTTCGTCATTACCTGCCCATTCCGCCGCTTTAGAGAACGAACTTGGCCTTTCACGTTAACGTCTTGGGTCGATGCAAGCATGTTCCGAAATTCGAGCAGCGGCATCATCCAATCTTCGCCGTTGTCGATCATCGACTCCATTGAAGTGTCTCGGGTCACCACCGTACAAACCCAGCAGCCAAAGCGACTGTTCCCGCATGATGGGGTCGTGGTATCCACAACGAGCGGGCATTCTCCCGCCTGTGCATTGCGGTACATCGTTACCAAGTCACGATTGTTGTTTCCCCATGGCGACGGGACTTGCAACAAGTATGTCCATACAGAGTTCGTGCTGAAGTCCTTAATCGGCGTGTAGACGAAGGCATTGGGCAACGTCGTGTGCCGGGAGAGCAAGCTACCTTTGATTTCGTGCAGGCTCATCACCTGTGCTCTGGTGGAACTCTCTGACTTGCGCACACCCAACACCACAACTACTTCGCCATGATCTGCGACCTTCTCCAGGATGAAAGCATTCGCCGGATCGATCTTCAGACGCTCGGTGCACCAGCGGAACTGAGATGACGGAGCCGGGTAACCTCTGCCGATCAGGTTCACCCAGAATGTGTCATCGAGAATGGGGCGAACTTTGTGCGCCGAAAATGGAAGGCCCTGGTTACGGGCGGCCTCGTTCATCCGGTCCAAAGATGTATCGATGTAGTCCACTATTTTCGGGGTCTCTACCAGGGTGTCGGATGAAATGATGTAGATCGGCTTGGAGCGCTGATGGGCAGAAAGCTTGGAGATTGCATGCCAGATCAGTTGCAACGCAGTGGTCGAATCTTTCCCGCCGCTGTACCCGATGATCCATGGGCGATTGTCGGAAAGGTACACCTGCCGAATTTCGTCGGAGATGCGATCCAAGAACAGGCGATCAAGGGTCTCGGTGTCGGTCACTTGCATTCGTTTACGCTGCTCCCCGTTTGAGAAGACTGGCTTGTGTTCTCTCTTCTTCTGGCGTCATGTCGATTCCCAAAGTCCGCTTGAGCACAACTACGGTGAGGAGGACGCTATTGTGCGCCTTGCTGATTCGCCCTCCGATCATCGCCCGCCCCTCCCAAAGCTTGGTGTTCGAGCGGGACCAATCAACCTTAGACAACATCCGTAGACGTTCCTTCCACTTCTTCGGTTCAGACGCTATCAAGGCGCAACCCATGATGCCCAAGGCGTGGAGGGCAATCCCGTGAGAGTGTATGAAGTCCCGTCGTAGCTCTGCGGAACTAACCTTGCGGGCTTGCGCCATCTGCCATTCCGGGATGTGCTTACCAACTTCAGTCCAAAACACCGTCGCCAGATTCTCTTCTTCAAGAGAGATGCGGGCGTGCTTTGGTTTGTTCAGCAGCGCACGCGTCCCCTGATAGATGCTGCTCAACGTAAACAGTTTGATCGACCGATTCGAGATTGTGGTCTTTTCGTATTCAGTTAAACCCTTGAAGTGGGGCACAGCCGAGATTAGCTTCCGGGACAGATGCGAGAGGGGGTCACGCAAATCATAGAGGATGCCAATCGATTTCGTGGGTCGGACGGCATGTTTGTTCAGGTCCGCAAACATCTGCTGACTGCGCTTCAAGCCGCCATCGACAAAAAACACAACCGAAATGGTTTCGTCTCCCATTTCCGGCTTTTCTTTTAATGCTTCTTCAATCGCGGCACGGCGATGCTGCCCATCATTGATGATGAACTTGGCAGTCATCGGGACGTGGAGCTTGCCAATGTGACCGCTATCAACCCCGAAGGACTCAAACTTCACTTCGCCGTCTACGCAGGCGGTGATTGCGGAGAACACGTATTCCTTGGGATTCTCGGTGATGTAGCGTGCGATTTCCGGCACGCGAGCACGGTTTAGGGTGCGCTGCGCGCGCAAGTCAGGTGGAATTTCGTCCTCATCAAAGAGGAAGATTTTCGGTATAAGCTTTAGGGGACACATGGCGACGTAGTAGTCGCGTCCCGCCTGCACTCCTCTCAACGCAGAAAAGACGTATGAGAAGGATTCCGCCGCCTCCCTTGATTCCCTCGTTGCCAACTTCGCTCCCTGATTGCTGATTTCCTCGGATCGTAAAGCATTATGTTTTGGAAGTCAAATTATTAACAATGGAAGGCAATTTGGAGCGCCCGGACTGAATTCAACCACCCACGATGGCATCGATCTTAAGCCGTCCCCGAATCTCCTCGGCGAGCGTCTTCGCATCGCCTCCTCGTGAGTTGTCAGTGATGACGAGCTTCGGGGCTGCCTTTTCTACGTAGGCAATCGTCGCATTGAAATCGGCGTGGTCAGTGAGTGCGACTCGATAGGTTTTCCCAAACTGGACGATGGGACGTTCACGCGGAACCATGTAGGCGCTGACCAGAATGAATGCATCAAAATCGGTTTCCGGGATTCGTTCTTCAAGGTGGTGGAAGGCTATGTAGGGCTGGTGGTCGGCAATGATCCGTTGTGCATCCGATCCGTGCCGGTCGAGCACTGGGTACGCCAGGCAGCCATGATCTCCATAGACTGCAGCGATTGCGCTTTGCTTTTTGCTTGCGATAAATGGGAGCCTTGTACGCGGCTGCAATAGCTGCATTACGTATTGCAGGCGCCCTGCCACTGCCTTGATGCAGATTCGTTTGCCCTCGGCGAGAAGCTTATCAACCAACTCCTTCAATTCCTCGACTACCTGCTCCTCTTTGTAGCCTCTGACGTAGTCCGGATTCCCGTAAGTCGCGTCTATCACGAGTTCGTCTAGTCCAGTCATCACGTCAATCGGCCACCAGAAATCGCCGGTGTACCCCACCCGTTTGCCGTTTTCCATTTCTACGATCACTTGCGCCGAGCCGAGGATGTGATTGGCCGGAAGGAACGTAATCCGCGCCTTCGCGATTTCAGCGGTCTTCCCCGCCTCCAGTGGGAGAAGGTTCCGGCGAACGAGCAAATGTCTGCCCTTTATTGCGTATATCAGGTCCCGCGTAGCGGGCAACATCAGAATAGATTCCTGATTGCCGAGACTCAGTTCAAAGTCTCGGAGATGATCGTCATGGGCGTGGGTGATGACTCGTGTAGGGTGTTTCCAGCCGAATCCATCACAAGAGACCTGGTCCCCCAAAATTATCGCCCCACCGGGCAAGACCTTGGTAATAGGCATTAGCTTGCCAGTCTCTCCTCACAAAGTTTTGTGACCAGTTGGTTCTCATCCAGGCTGAGACGAACGCAATGCTCGTGGAGCAGCTTCTTGCCTTTCGGGGAAGTAGACAACACAAAATGCTTTTCGGAAATTCTTGCTGCGAGTGGTTCGCCGTCGAGGATCGGCGTCAGAACTGCGCTGAGGATCGTTTCCTTGCGTCCTGCGGGAATGTCATTCTTGGACATTCCGCTGTCGGGCGGGAAAGACCCAATAAGAATTTCGTGTTCAATTCTGAGGGGCCGCGTGGTGAGGGCGACCGCTACTGCATCCCTGACGGCCTTTGACGCGTCGCGCTTGAGGGCTTGGACTGCCATCATGGTTTCGTGTTTTGTAAGTTCGTGCTTGAAGACTTCGGTAAGGAGTTCGCGTTGCTGCTGAGTGCTCAACGAAGTAATTGTGGTCGCGATGGAAAATGTCAGATGCGTCAGTTCGCCGCTTTCCGCACCCCAACCAACGAGACCTTGGAATTCCTCGGGAATCTTTAGCAGGGACAGAAAGCGGGGAACCATGCTCGGGCCGTTAAACCCAAGGGCTTTAGCCAGTCTCTCCATTGGGTAGGGTTGAGGCTCAGGCAGAACGCCCGACTCAAGTGCCCGCTGCATCCGCTTGGCAGCGTCCATGGGTCGGATTACCCGTCGCTTGCGATGGGTCCCAACACTGAGAACCAGTTCCGACCATTCATCTTCTGTGAGCGGAGGTAGCAGAGCACGACTCCTGATCTAGTAGCCTTTGTCTTTGAGTCCCGAAACGATGAGGTCGGCCGCAGCGTCTTCCTTCGAGGTCTTTTCGTCGGAGGCGAACTTGCTGAGCGACTGCACCGCTGGTTGCAGAAGGCTTATTCTCAGGGTTTCCTGCTGCGGTGGCTTACGTGCTTCTTCGATAATTTCGTCCGCAGATTTTTCCGGCGTGGCCTCCGCAAGGGTTTCCAGATTCTTGCGATGTGCTCCGGTCATCGTCTTCAATGTCTCCGCGAATTTGACCGCCTTCTCCTCGTCCAAGGTGCCGTCCTGCTTTTCTGCCGCGTTCTGTGCCTTCAAGGCGATAGGCATGTCGATTTTGTTCTCTTCAACCATCTTGCGCAGCGTCGGGGCCAAGCGATCAAATTTCACGTATTCGCGAACCTTATGGTACGGAAGCCCGGTTTCTTCCGCGACAGCCTTCATGCTTCCGTAATGCTTGAACAACGCGGTGCAGGCATCAATCATGTCGCGAACGGGCAAAGGCTTCCGGACGAAATTCTCCGTTAGTGAAATTGCCTTCGCCACAGCCTCGTTCTCGGGCTTCTTCACTACAGTAGCTGCGATTTCTTTCCAATTGAGCTTCTGTGCTGCGAGGAAACGACGCTGGCCGGTCAGAAGCTCGAAGCTGCCATCTCCCGTTGGGTAGACTACCACGGGCTCAAGTAGACCGAGCTTCTCCATGCTCGTGGCGAGTTCGTCAATATCCTCATCGATTTGGCGAACTCTAGCCTGCGAAGGGCCAATTACGATCTTGTCCATCGGGATATCTTTTACCGTTGACATGTGTCTCCCCCGTTTTCGTGGTACGCGAAATGAAAGGTCATGGAAGCTATTGAAGTAAAAGCAGTTGTATCGTCCGAGTGGTAGGTCTGTCAAGGACCTAGTCGGCGTGGAGGTCTTCGCGGGTAGCGGGAGCTGTGAGCTGCACGGAGACTTTTCAGGGAGTGCGCTAAGGGTGCAGTCGGGGTGCGGACGATTATGAAGATGCAACTGCCGGGGCGTGGGCGCGGTGCTGAATGATCTTTAAGGAACCGGGATGCGATATCGGGTTCCTCCCCAATCGGGTCTCCTCTCTCCGGCTTGCTCGGACTAGACGACTCTTCGTCCAATTTGCCGGTGCATAGCAGTCATGATCGAATTGACATTCCGAGCGGCGGCAGACCTGGCGGCATTGAGCAGTTCGACGATTCCGGCACGGATGTTGTTGTAGTTTCCTGGAATGGTTGTCCTCTTCGTCATCGCGATTTATCCATCTTAATGGTCGACATTGTCAGAGCCCCATCCCAATTCCCTGCGCGACAGATGAAGCTTGATTGATCTCCAAGGCGGAGGTCTTCGAGACATCAGTGCCGAGTTGGGAGGCGAGTTTTGCCATGTCGTCGGTGAAGAGCGTGGCCTCGCGGCTGGCGCGGGAGATGGAGACGTAGCCGAAACGGGAGTTCAGTAGATCCGGGTGGACGCTGGTATCGGCATGGACAAGAACACGTTCGGCTGTGAGGCCCTGGGAACTGTGGCTGGTGACAGCGTAGCCGTGGTCGAAATGGCGATGCTCGCTGGCGGGGAACTCGATCTGGCGGTTGTTGTCGAGGCGGGCGGTCACGCGGCCATCGGGCGCAATCGACTCGATTACTGCAAGGTCGCGATTGGCAACTGCCAGCGATTTGTCGGGCGCGGTGAACTGGATGCGGTCGCCTACGGAGAACTGGCGATCGATTTCTTGGTAGACGCTGACGCCTGTGAGGCGGCGGGGATCGTAGGTGGCAAGTTCCTGGTTCGTTTTCTCTACCGTGAGCTGGTTTGTGGCTGGGCTGATCGCGACGACCGTTGCGTAGGCGGCAGCTCCGATTCCGATGGCTTTGCTGCCACGTGTGTAGCGAACCACGTCGTCGATCTCGTAGTGGCTTGCCCAGGATCGTTCGGCTCCGGTCATGTCCTGACGCTGAACCAGGACACGGAAAGTATGATCTTCCGGGGCAATGGTTCCAAGGGCTTTCAATTCCTGGCGCACAGCGACGTTCAGTTCGCGGCGGGAAGCATTGTCCGGTGAGACGATGAGAGTGTTCTCGGGCGATTCGACGTAATTCTTTGCGATGGTGCGGACGCGCTCTTCTGCATTGGGAATTTCCTTCACACGGCCCTGCTGCTGGAGAGCGTCGAGCGCGGCGGATACTTGACCTGTCGCCAGCAGCTCGACGGTAGATTTGAGAGCCGGGTCCTGCTGGCGAACGATCTCATCGAGTCTGGCCGTGCGCATTCCGGCTTCCTGCAGTTGCTCGAAAGGGCGCCCTGCTTCGACGCCCTGATGCTGGCGGATATCGCCGATCAGAAGCACGTGGTCGTTGGGACCAACCCGCGAAAGAAACTCGCGCATCTGGTTGGTGCTGGCAAGGCTCGATTCATCGACAAGGTAGAAGTTCTTTTGCTTTGGTAGATCTGGATTCGCAGTGCGGGCGAGGAAGCCTTGCAAGGTTCCGGCTCCAATTCCTGCCTCATTCAGTTGTCGCGCGGCGCGGGAGGTCGGGGCAAAACCCTCGACCTCATAACCCTGTGATTCAGCAGCGCCGCGGATGGCCGTGAGCGTGGTCGTCTTGCCCGCGCCGGCGAAGCCTTGGATTCCTTGGATGCGATCCGGCGCGCTGAGTACATCTTCAACCACACTCTTTTGTGCCCGATTGAGATGCTGGTGATGGTCGGCAATGGCAATGGCCTGCGGGCGGGAAAGGACAGGTTCGACCTGGTTTTGTCCGTCACGCATTCGTCGGAGAATCTCATGTTCCGCTTCGATGGTTTTGGCGGTGGTAAACTGGCGGCCCGGAATGCCCTGAGGACGCTCGACGATTTGAAATTCCCCGGAAGCCAAGCGAGCGTCAAGATGGGCGCGGACCTGGGCATGGGTGATCTCGCCCATCCCACGACGGAGCCCGTCGCGGATCAGCGTACGTTCATCCACAACCGCCTCGCGCTCGAAGTTTTTGTCGCGCGAGAAGGTGAGAGATTCTCGTAGGCGGCCCAACGAGTTGACGGGCTTCGCCTGATGTTGAGACTGTTCACGGGCCGCGTGCACAACAGCGTCGGCTTGGTGCCCAAAGTCTGCCGCAAGCTTCCGGTGCGCCGCCATTACCTCTCCTGGCGAATGAATCTCCTTGCGGTCCCGCGTAGAGTGCGCTGCGATCTCGGCAGCTTCTTTCCCCGAGCGGCCCGTGCGTTCGAGGTACTCACGAATCTGTTGGCTGCGGGGACTGGATGCGTCGAGGTATTCCTGCGTGTAGCCCTTGATCTCCGGCGCGCCGCTCCGACCTGTTGTAATTTCGTAACCGAATTGGCGCAGTCGGTAGGTCAACTCGGATTGATAGATGGCCGTGGCGAACTGCTGCGAGGCGAAGAGGCTCTGGGGCTGAATCGCGCGGGCCTGGCCGTTATCGCGCTCGGTGACGTTGAAAACAACCGCATGCGTGTGCAATTGGGGCGCGACATAGCCGTCGACGGGGCGGGCTGTATCGTGCTCAAACTTGGCAGCGACAAAGTTGCCCGTGGTTTCGGGCGGATGATTACCGCCGATCCGGGCTTGTGTGTAGTGTTCCAGTTGGTCTAGCGCGACCCGGACGCTATCCCGGTGAGCTTGGCGAACACGCTGATCGCCCCCGACAAGCGCGGTGAGCGAGACAGATTTGGGTGCGGAGAATGTCGCATCCCAGCCCGCTCGGTGCTCCATCGTCTTGATGGTGTTGCCGGCGGTATCCTGATATTCATAGGACGCTCGTTGCCGCACAAGCTGCTCGCCGGTCTGTGGATGCTGGCCCTGGCTGAGTTTCGCGAAGTCCTCGGCAGAGACGGTTCCGGCAAGGCCGAACTGCTCGGCCAGTCGGCCTTGCCATTCGCCTGCGATCACACCGCGTTGCGACCAGTAGTTCTGTTCCTTCGCGGTGAATTCCTTCTCGTGGTAGGTCTGTGCCTGGCCCGCGGAGAGAGGCTTGGAAATCGTCAGCATGGATCAAATTCTCGGACCAAATCTGAGTTCACCTTGGCGCTCTTCTTGAGCCTGGTGAGCGGGGTTGGTCACAGCGCTTTGTCCATTGTGTCGATCGCTTATCGGCTTCGATTCCGCGCGTGCTGGGGATCCTGAAGGCGCCTCAGTCTTTGCGGCTTGTGGCTGATTTTTGCTCGGTTTCCGCACGATGTAGTCATCTTCCAGTCGCTCGATGAACTTCGGCTTGGACGCCGGAATCTCCAGCAGGGGGAAGGAGAACTGCGCTACGTAGTTCCCATACTTGAGATAGGCGTGAAGGTCCGCCAGTCCGGCGATTTCGGAGTCGAGCACCAGCGGCTCGGTCTGCCTATCGAGCGCGAAGTTTCGACCACTACGGTGGCCGTCGAAGTGCGTCTCCTTCATCCGCTCGATCTCTACTTTGCCGATGGCGCGGCTTACCCACTCTGCGGCATTGGGCTCTGTCGTTCTGAGGAAGATCTTCGTGGCGGGCTGCGAGAGCATGACCTCGGCCAAGTGCCCATAAATAACTTCCAACTGGGCCTTGCCCTGGAAACCCAGAACGAGTGGGTTACGGGACTTGCGATTCTCGGTGATGGCGGTGTGCAGCTGTGGCAGCTTCTGCAGGCTGGCCACCTCGTCGATGACAAACCATACCGGATGCTGGTCGGGCGTGGGCGCGCTAAGCAGCCGCAGAACGAGCATATCGATCCAAAGACTGTGCAGCGGACGGAGAGCTTCACGTTCGGGGGGCTGCGAAGTAATGAAGATCCATCCCTGTCGATTCTTGGACCACTCGCGTGCTGTCCATTCGGTTTTGGCTTCGGCCTTCGTAGGCAGTAGACGGAAACTGTCGGCGACGAGGCTCAACGAGCCGAGTACGCCGCACCGTTGGTGGGGAGCGGATGGCTCGATCAGCTGGGCCAGCTCCGTTCCTTTGACGCGGCGGTCGATCTCCTCGGGATGCGACATCCATTGCACCAACTGCTCGGGCGTGGGCAATTCGAGAAGCAGATGAGCAAATATCTTCTGCGGGCTATCGATGAAGAATTCGTCCTTCCTTTCGGTGGTTCGTTGAAAGAGCGAGGCAGCGATCGTTCGAGCTTCAGCACGCCGGACAAGCTCCTCCGACGGTCCCCAATAGGGGCACCGGCGGTCCAGCGGATTGAGCACAATATCGCCGCGGCTTTCGTCATAAAAACGCTGGATGAATTCGCAGGCTGGATCATGGACAATAGCGGAGTGTCCACGCGCTTGAATCTGGCGGAGAATCTGCAGGATGATGGTTGTTTTGCCGCTGCCGGTATCACCGATGATCTCGAAATGCTGATCCTCGGCGCGCTGCGGGACACGCAACAACTTGCGGCATCGATCCACTTTGAGGCCGATGCCCGTCCCTTCGAAGGCTTTGTTAAACTGCCTGGGCGTCACGAGAATTGGCCCCTTCAGGCGTCGCCCGTACTTCATCTGCTTGCGACGGCGAATGTCCTTTGGGATGGACAGCGGAAGCTGCCCGAGGAATGCGAGCGCTCCGAAGATCAGTGGCCACCGGAAAAGATCAACGAAGCTTGCTCCGCTATAAACCTGCTGCTTGAGGTAACTTCCAAGAGCGCTGTTCTGGTAGGCGTTCGGAGCGCTGCGATAGAGATAGATCATGCCGTGGTGACGTGCCGAGTCGGATAGCACAAGCGGGATGAGCTTCGCATTCGCTTGGGGCGTCGAGCCCGCTGCCACATCCACGTCTCGGGCGTACCAGGAGCGTCCTTTCCCGTCAGACATGAGCAGCATCTGGTACTTTCCAGACGAGCGAAGGCTCGGTGCGATAGAGGTTTTGATGTAAAGCGGTAGGTAAAACTGTTCGAGCGCAGAGAGTGCAAACGCGAAACGGAGGTAGACGAACAATCCCGTCAAAATCAAGGAAAGAAAAACCGCACCGAACGTATAAATCGGGCTGTGTGGCGGCCAGATGATGGTCTCTTTTCTTCCCCAGTTTGTTTCAGGCACGGCGGTTCTCCTCGCTCTCCGCGATGTACTGTGCGATGACCTCACGCGCTGCGCGCTGCTTGTTGGTTTTCACGTTCCGCATCAACTTCTGATATTGCTCGGCGCTCATGCGTTCACCGCACGCAACAGGCGAAAGCACGTCTGTCAAAAAGAGTTGCAGGGCGACGATTTCGGTCATGAGATCGTCCGTTGCGACACAAACGGATGAAGCGCGAGACGCCTTCAAAACCGCCTCGCGAACCCATTCGCCTAGCGCGCGTCCGTCGGCTTCAGACGCCGCTTCAACTGCCGCAAGTTCGGTCTTAGTCAACTTAGTGTTGAGTGACTGATTGCGGCTCTCTCGTCCGCGCACTGCGCCCTTTTTCCTGGATGTCTCGGAATGATTCAACGACATCGCGGCTTCTCATTTCTCCGCCGAAGACGGGAAACTAATAGGTTCCCGCCTTTCGGTAAGTTGTTTGTTTGCGTAGGGAACCCATTAGGTTCCGAAGGAACCAAACAGCTCCCTCGAAGGGGTGGAGTGTCTAAATTCTTCCGGTGCAAAGCACCGTTCTTGCTCCGGCACGAAATTGAATGCAGGATCACGCCTTCATTACCCGTACAGAAGCCGTGGACTCCACCCCGGCTCCATGCTTCTTCGCAGGCTGGTCCGCGTCATTCTTCGCGTCTCTATTCGGGCCTCTACGGATGCGCAACGTGGAGGCAACCTGCCTTGCCTGTGGCGTCTTCAGAAAGTCTTGAAAGTCGCGGTCTTTCGAGAACACATAGTTGAGGGCTTTATCCACAACATCATCCGCGGATGCGTGGACGAAAGCCGCATATTGATCGACCTGTTCAGCGGTCGTTTCGTCCAGGCGAATCGAAGCGCTGATATACCGGCTCAAGTTGATTTCAAGTAGTGGCATTTCATCTCCTTCTATTGGTGTTGAATCAAGCGATCTTTCTTCGGGCAATCATCCTCTGCGCCGTCAGCGCGATCTCCCGCGCACGAGTGGAGCAGATTGCGATGGGAATCTCGAAGCGGCGGCGGACCACCAGCATCGTGACCACGTCATCTATCGGAACGCCTTCGATGAGCCAAAGTCTCGCCGATGCGACATCCACGGTCCGCTGCGCGTAGTAGAGTGGATTCGGCTTATCGGAGCGGTGCGAAGCCAGCTTTCGTGTGAGCTTTGCAGCGTCTTTCCCCTCGGCAAGTTCATGCAGAACCCATGCCCAATCGCGTTCGGAATTGGTGTGCTTATCGGGATGCTTTCCCGATGTGATTGAACGGCACGGAAGGATGGCATCCGCCGCCAGGATATCCAGCCGGAAGTCATTGGAATTCCAAGTGGAATTGCCGGGGTATTCGACGGTGACCGGATACACCGGATCGTACTTGCAATTGAGGAATCCCGGCAGGCGAAGCACGCGGTTGCAGTCCGTGCAGGCGGGATCGCCGCCGAAGGTGATTGCAAGTAGTTTCAGGGCGCTTTCCTGCTGTTCGATGCTGAAGCCGTCAACACGCCAGAGAACCTGATATTTGCCGAACGATGTGGAGACGATTGCGTTCGGCGGAGGAACGGCATCGGAGGCCCGGAGCAACGCGAGGCGAGCCTCTCCATCGGTGTCCAAGTCTAGGTACAGATGCCGCACCGCGGCGATGCTCTCCTTCGTGCGTTTGCGGCTGCCACAGTGAACCGGATTGGCAGCCACATAGACGTTCGCGCCGATTGAGTTTTCGTGGGCGAGCCAGCCGAGGTAACGAGGCGCAAGCGCATGTTCCAAGGGAGCAATGCGCTGAAGAATCCCGTCGGGATTCTCGCGTCGAAGTAGCAGTGCGATGGACTCCCCCGGAGCGAAGCAATGGGTGAGGAAGTCGGCGGCAATATCGACCGCATTGTGTGTCCTATGCTGCGACATGTTTCACCTCGAATACCGGCTCGATCAGGAAGCGTTTGGCGTCCCGGTCGTAGCCCCGAAGGCCCAGCACTTCGCGGACGATGCGGCGGCCCGGTTGGCGCTCGACATGCACCACGAAATCGACGGCTTCTGCAATCTCGGCTTCGGTATCGGAGAAGGTGGTCTGCGCGTGGTTGCGCATAACAAGATTGGCGAAGCGATGCAGGGCCTTCTCCGCCGAATTGGCGTGGATCGTCGCGAGCGATCCAGCGTGCCCGGTGTTGAAGGAATCGAGCAGCGTTCGCGCCTCGATTCCGCGCACTTCGCCCAAGATGATGCGGTCCGGTCTCCAGCGGAGAGCGGACTTGAGAAGGTCGTCGAAAGTGATGTTGGCCTTGAACGTATCCGTCTGGCATTCGACGGCCAGTATGTTGGGCTTCTGGATTTGCAGTTCCGAAGTATCTTCGATGACGACGAGGCGTTCCTGTTCTGGAATGAAGTCGGCCAGTATGCGCAGAAGGGTCGTCTTTCCCGTACCCGTTCCGCCACTGATAAGCAGCGTCTTTCCGCCGCGAATCTGCTCGGCCAGGAAGTCGGCGAGCGGACGCGTTAGCGTACCGCGAGCAATGAGGTCATTGACTGTGTAGTGGCGGCTGGTGAACTTTCGAATAATGAGTGCCGGAGTGAGCCGGACAACTGGCGGAATGACGGCAGCAAGTCGGCTCCCATCCGGGAGTTGTGCGTGGAGTATAGGGTTGTCTTCGTCGAGCTTCTTGCCGAGCTGATTGGCAATGACTTCGAGTCCGGTGCGGAGTTTGCCGGCAGCAAACGTGATGGTGCTTTCCCGGCGAATGATGCCGTCGCGTTCGTACCACCAGGAGGCGTCGGGATTGCCCATGATCTCGCTGATGCTCTCGTCGAGCAACAGCGGCTCTATCGGGCGAAGGAACGGAAGGATCAGCTCAAAACTCATAGCGAAAACCTCACAGCGTGGAAGCCCAGCGATTAGCCGGGCTTCCGGGAGCGAAAAACAACGGACTATGCGGCCGTTTCCTCGGCGGGACTGTCATCGGGTTCCGGATCTTCCGGGCTGGCTTTCTCAGCGCGGTCCAGTTTCAGGATCGAAGCGACCCGAATTTCCCAGACGCGCTCTTTCGCGTCGGTTTTCTTGCTGGTGTATTCCCGGCTGCGCAGCTCGCCTTCGACCTGGATATGCGCGCCCTTGGTGAGCGTCTTGGCGAACTCTGCGAGCTTGCCGAAGACGACGCAGCGGTGCCATTCGGTGTGCGAAATGTATTTGCCATCCTTCTTATAGGAGGACTTGGTTGCCAGCGAGAGCGTGGTCAGGCTGCGATTGTCATTCGTGTGGGCTTTTGCATCACTGCCGACAAAGCCGATGAGGGTTACTCTGTTCTGGTACATAATCGTGTCTCCGTTTGTTGAATTTCCCGTTGTTGCTCGGGTCACACTGGGCGAAGCCTAGCGAGTGGGTCTGGCTCCCAAGGCCGAAGGTCTGCTTTCTCGGAGGGGCTCGAAAGAAGTTTGCGCGGCGTTCTTTGCCGTCGTTTGCAAACTTGTTTTGGGAGGAACCGAGACCCCAAAGGGGCGCAGAATGCGAAGCAGAAGAGCGAGTGCCGCTGGGCGCCGGGAAAACCCCGAAGCGGTGACCAAGCATAAGACGGGATACATAACGGCAGACACGCGCCAGAGCAGAGTTGTCATCGGTACGTTGGCTGCGGAAGCCCGCCGTAATCGCAGTCCGATTCGAGCAGGCTTGTGCGACGGAAGAAGGAAGTAATTCGCCACCGTGGTTGCCCGTCGAAAAGCCCGCGACGGCCCGCGCGACAAGGCGCCGGGACAGGTAGGAAAAGCCAGCCGGATTGGCAGCAAGAAACGACATGTGTAAGCCTCTGGATATCGGTACGTCTTTAGCTGAACGCCTGGTCGGCGCGGAAGCGCACGATGGTCAAACCGAGAGGGTTCACGGCCAGCTCATTGTTCTTCACGTTCTCGCGGAAGACATAGGTAACGCTGGCTGTCCATCGCTCCCGCTTGAGTTCAGAGTGATCCGCCGGATTGCTGTAAACCTTCTCGAACTCAATGCGCGCTGAATAGGGCGACTGCCGTAGGTCGTCAAGGATCACGTTCTTGATTTCCACATCGACATACGGAAGGGTGCTGTCCTTGACGTAGGTCTGGATGATGTTGTCGCGACGTTCCTGGTCGATGACGGCGCGCTGCACGTCGCTATTGAGGAAGTACAGCGAACTGGTCTGATCGCGCTCGATGGTGAAGCGGTTGCGGCTGAAATACAGCTCCGCCCAGCGGGTGAGGTAATACTTGTTCTCCGCTTCCTGCGGGCGGTACTGAAAGTTGCGATAGTCGATCGCTTCGGCGTGGCCCACGTCGTTGATTCGCACAATCATGGGGTGCATGTCGGCGAGCGCCTTTTGGCTCTTGAAGGTCAACGCCGCCAACGCGAAACAAACGGTCGCGAGTACGAGAATGGTCACCTTCAGATAGGTGTTCATTACCAGCGGATCGCCATACTGCTCCAAGTACCGTTCCGCGGCGCGAGTGATTTCCGGCGTCGCCTTGGTTTGTTCGTTCATCGTTTCTGTTGCTGCTTTCATCTCGAACCTCTTTTCTCGTGTCTCGTAACGCGGTTTACAGGATGGCCCGCGCCGCCATCAAGGCCGCGGTCAGACCGCCGTGACCGCCACCGCTTCCCCCGAATAAGCTGTGCGACATGGATGGAATCTTGAAGAGAATGTAGACATTGACCAGGACGAGAAGGATCAGCAGCGGCAACGTCTGAACGATCGTTGACGGGTCCGCAATGCTCTGGCCAAGCTGGATGTAATAGTTCGTCAGAACGTGAGAGAGAACGTTCATTGTGGCTGCGGCGATGACCTTGTAAAAGCTGAACCCGAGATACGCCTTGAGCCATCCCCAGAAGAGCCAATCGAGCTTGTCGAAAACAAGAAACGGAATAAAAATCGGCCCGAGCAATCCGATGATGGTTGCGGCGATTGCGCCATAGGCGAGGATGGCCGAAACGATTGCCGCCAGAAGTGCCAAAAGAAACTGCACCACAAAGTACACAATGGAGTAATAGGGCGACATGATGCTGGTCAGAAGCGACGGCCCTGTCTTCGACGATGCCGCGTGGATTTCAGCCAACATTGTGGTCGAACCATCCGACCCAATGAGGTTGACAAGATTGATAGTGCCGCCGTCAATGAAGCTCTTGATGGAGAAGCCAAGTCCGGGAATGGCGCTGTCGTAGTAGTTCACCATCGCGTAAGCGAAGGTGAGCAGCATGAAGAGGTTGAGAAACCTCCCCATGCTGAAGCCGGTCTCTCCATGCGCCGATGCGAGCGCCTCCTGTACGCCGAACCAAACCAAAACGATGGTTGCCAATGCGAGGACAATGTGAATCCCCATCGCGGTAACCGAGGGCGCCACCGTGGCTGCGAGCGACTGGCACGCTTGAGCGATAAAGTCGAAGAGACCTGTACCCATGTTTCTCACCTTCGTTCTTTCTTCTGCTTTGTTCTAAATTCCTTCCGCTTGCGGCTATTCAGTACGCTTGCGTAAGGAGATTGGCCGCGCCGCCGCTGGTCGTGGCGACGTTCGAGTTGTAGTAGCTTTCGTATCCCGATGAGTCGCGAAATGCCGACTTCATCGCGTCCTGTTGCTGCTTCTGGGCGACGATCTGCTGCAGGGCAAAATTGGCATTCATTTGGTTGGCGTCCTGCTGGGTTCGCAATTGCAAGAGCAGGGCTTGATTGATGCGTTGGAGCGTAGCCATGATGGTCTGCTGCGTGGGGTCCTGGCTCTGCGTTGCGCTCTCCAGTGTGGCGATATCGGTTTGTCTAGTGGCCTGATTGGCGCGCATCGTCCCGAGCATTTGCAGGTTGTTCGTCATGACGGAATCGCCGAGATCGGCCGTGGCTCCCTGCGCGGCGATCTGCAGTTGGCCGGGAATGCTGACATTGCCATAGCCGGGAATTATCTTGTTGGTATTCGGGACGCTGACTTGCTGGTAGGAGGCTGCGGCCCCGGTGCCGGTGTTCGCCGAATTGAGCCAGCCCATCGAGTTGCCGTAAGTGTTCGAGATCTGTTGCAGCATCCGCAGGTCGGTGGTGGGAGACAAGAACCGCCGATAAAGCATCGACGGCGCGAGAATCATCTGGTGTACGAGTTGGTATTGCTGCTTGGCAACGTTATAGGCCTGTAGCGCCGTCGTCGCGATTTTGACCGTGTTCGAGAAGATTTGTTGGCCCTGCTCGATCTGCTGAAACTGGTTGGAAATGGACTGTTCTTCGTGCTCGATCTGCACAACGGCGTGCGCCGATTGCGTCGGATCGTAGACGATGCCGGAACCGAACTGCGCGTGCGCTGCAGGTTGAAATGACGCCGCTAGTCCGATGGCGAGTGCGGTGAGGAGTAGCTTCTTCATTGCCTTATCCTTTCGTTTGCGGTTGATGTGGCATTGCCACACAGCGATACCGCGTTACTGCTGTGCGGCAAGAATCTGTTTCTGGATGTCTGCAAGACGGTCGGCCTCTGGTTTGCAGCGTGCGTCGCGTTCTTTTTTCTTCGCTTCGAGAGTTGCCATCTGCTCCGCTGTCAGCTTTTCTCCGGTCAGCATTCGTGCGGAGTCGGAGGTCTCATCGAGGCAGTCCTTGGCATAGGCCGGGTATTCGGCGTTGTACTGGTCCTGCAGTTTCTTCACTTTCTCAGCTTTGCTTTGACAGCCGACAAAGGCGAGAGTCGATAGGAGCAATAGGGAGAGGGCAACGGATCGCATTCAAAGCCTCCTTAGAACGTTTGTGGAATGGTGTGGTTTGAATACGCAGGCAGAAGCATGTCCTGCGTGAAATAGACTTTTACGCGGTGGCCCTCCCGAATCGTGATGGTGGGCGGTATCTGGAGGAAGCGGTCAAGGATGCTGGTCGCGGATTGCGAAACACTGGCCGCAGTTCCGTTCGTGAATGCCTGGGAGCCGCTTGTGGTAATCGTGCCACCGCCCTGCGTGATCTCGCCGGCTCCGGCAATGACTCCCAAGGCGATCGAGGTGCCGAAGATTTCCAGGTAGTGGTTGTTGACCTTGTCTTTCAGTCCCTCCTCGCCGATTTGGTCGAGGCCGTGAAATTGGTCGAGATCGACGGAGTAACCGTCGGGCATAATCAGCCGATGAAAAGCCACGGCCATTCGGCGTTGTTGGCCGAAGCCCGCGGCTCCGATTTTCTTGGCTTCGCCCAGCGCCACCGTTCCCTCGGGGATGATGACGTGTTGGTGGTCGTGCGAATAAAGGGGATTTGAGACAAGAACTTTGACCGGCCCTACGGCGTCGCCATCCAGGCGATTCATAAGCACCGTGTCGAGCACCGAGCCTTCGTAGACGAGATAGGGCTGACCGACCGCCGAATCAATGTTCGCCTCCAGAGGCCGTTTATAGCTTCCGTGCGTCTCCTCTTGTTCCTTTTCAGGCTGTGGGTCAACGAGATTTGTCTTTGCGTGGCGCTCGGTATGGTCATACTGGACAGGCATCGTCTGACTTTGGGGCTGCGGCTGCTGTGGTTGTTGCTCGGCAGCGCGGGAGTAGACGAGATTGGAAGCGAATCGGGAATTGTCGGCCCGCTCGCGCTCTTTCGCGGCAATGAGCTGCGCTTGTTGCTGCGCAGGAGTAAGTTGCGGCGGCATGGCGCCTTGCTGCGCTTGGCCACAGGGTCGGCCTGGACCGCACGAAGTGGACGCTTCGCCGCTTGGGCCGAAGGCCGTGGCAGCAGCGGCCTGTTGCGCGGGCGTCGCAGAGCCAAGCGCCGGATCTTGCCCGGCAGCGGCGGCCATTGCTGCTTGCTGCTCCTTCTCGCGTTCGGCCTGGACTTGGTTCTTCAAGTCCTGCACGTTGTTGTCGGTGTTGTCCTGCAACGTGGGTTGCGGTGGCTGCCCTTTGGCGGCAGCCTGCTGCGCGGGGGTTTTCTTCCCCGAGGAGCTGAAAAGCGCCGCCACGATCACGAGCAACGCCGTTCCCAAATACACGAACGTCTTGAGGTTCTTCTGCAAGACGCCCTTGGGCTGCTCCAAAAGCCCGCGGAGTGTGGGTTCGACTTGGGGTTCAACGTGAGAAGTACGGTCGTTCTCGGTCATGGCGGTTATCCTTTGCGCGTAAAACTCATCTTCTTTTTGCCCAGTTCTACGTATCCGTCATCCATTACCTTCGGGATGATGTATGTCCCTTCCCGAAGGTCATAGGTGACGAGGTTCGGCTTGCCGTCCTTCATCTCGTAGACGCTGAACTTCTCTGGTGCATTGGTCTTGATGTACGTGAACTTGTCGTCGTGATAGATCGACTGGATGTCGAAGGGCGCCTGGTTCGCTTTGTAGACGTAGTCGAACTTGAGCTGTGCCGGATAGCCGCTCTTGTATTCGTCCACTGCCTGCTCGACGTGCGATTGCAGAGCGTTGACCTGCTGTTTCGACTGTTCGAGCTGCGCGGCGGGCACGAACTGCGGGGGGCCGCTCGCGGCCACAATCGCAGATCGGTCGGCGGGTTCGACAATGACCTTCAGGTCAGGCTCGGCGGAAGAGCCGGAAATATCCTGCAGTGTGAAGCTATAGATATTTCCTTTGTCCGTAATCAGATTCAGGTTCGAGCCGATGCCTTGTTTCGCCGGATGCACAAAGCAGAAGTTGCCGACCACGTCGACAATCCAGAAATCCTTGTCGCCCGTGGCGGCCTGCATGATCTTTTCGGTCGTGGGCAGTTCAATCAGGGTGGTGTATTTGACCTTGGCGCGGATCGCAACGATGTCCTGCGAGTGATACTGCACCGTGCGCGCGGATTCCTGGCCGAAGGCAAGGATGGACGAAACAGCCAAAACACTATTGACAACAACTTTCATGATTCGCATTGCTCATCTCCTCAGTGGTTCCTGTTGACGGTTGATAAAGCCAGCGTGCGCGGCTGGAATGGATAGTCTTCGGCTAGATGGCGCAGCCCATCGGCGATTCCGAAACGCGAGAAGTAATCGCGCTTCTTGAGGTTGTCGCGGGCGTTGTTTGTTGCCATCCAGTGCGAAACCGAATCGACGTTCAAGTGGACTTTCTTCGAGGTCTGTGCCTTCCGTATGAGCATCTGGCCCGGCGGAACGAGGCCGCCGATAAGGTCCAGCTCGGTATCGTTCAGATGAAACGCTTCCCGGTACACTTCGCGGTTCATCTCCGGGTTGGCTAGGAAGATTTTCGTGGGGCAGCTCTCGGCCACAATCGCCAGCATTCCCGATTCTTCAAGCTCCTTGATGGATTGCGTCGCGAGGATCATCGCTGCGTTGTGCTTTCGCCAGGTCTTCTGCGCCTGCACGACGTAGTTGCGGATCGTCTCGTTCTTGATGAAAAGCCACGCCTCGTCGAGTAGGAAGACCTTGAAGGTGGCGAGCTTTGCGGGGTCGGAGATTTCATTCGACGCGCGATGCAAAACGTAGAACAGCAGCGGTTCCAGCACTTCCGGTGCATCGTTCCAGCCATGGAAATTGAAGGTCTGGAAGCGCGAGAAGGAAAGGGTATCTTCGGCGTTATCAAAGAGAAACCCGTACTGACCGCCGCGTGTCCAGCGGTGGAGGCGTTCCTTCAGTTCGCCGACGATGTTCGTAAAGTTCGAGACGGTGCGCTGGTTGGCCTCCAGCATGTACATTCGCTCAATGGCGTCCCACAGGCGGCGTTCTTCCTTGAAGTCGAGCCGGTAGCGCTGCTCGTTTCCCTCGACCAGCACGCGGAAGAAACTGAACAAAAATTGCAGGTTCTCTTTAGTCTGAGGAAGCGAAAACGGATTGATAGTGAAGTCCCGTGCTTCCTGGCCGACATTCAGGTACGAGCCGCTGAAGATCGTGGTAAGCGATTCGAAGCTGCCGCCGATATCGAAAATGAAGGTGAGCGGCGTGTATTTCTGGGCATTCTGTAGCAAGAACGAGCACATGTACGATTTTCCACTACCCGTCATCCCAAGGATCAGCGTGTGGGCGACTTCGCCGTTATGCAGGTTGAGGAAGTACGGTGTGCTGTTGTCGGTTTCGAGCACGGCCAGGTACTCCGTGCCGAGATGGGCGTTCGTCTTTTCGCCCGGAAGGATCGTGAATAGAAAAGACAGGTCGGCGTAGTTCGTGTTCAGTAGATACAGCTTGCGGAGGTTCAACGCATAGTTGCCGGGCATGATGGCGAAGTAAGCGTTGAGTTGGTTGTAGGTCTCCGAAAACAGGCTGCCGTCGGCGTTGGTGAAGATGCCAGTGAACTCGGCCCCGAGTTGCTCCAGTTCGGCTTTTGAGCGGCCGTAGAGGATAATCGTGAGCGAGAAGTCGCCCAGCGATTGGCCGTCGCCCAGAGCGCGCAGGCAGTCGCCAAGGTTCTCAATGTCGGCTTGCTTCGACTCGTCCACCAGCACATCGCGTGGGTTCGTCTTACTGGCGTCGTTGCCCATCTGGGAAACAAACCCGGTCTTCGACATATTGAAGTGGCGACGGCGTTTGTTGACTTCCTTGCGAGCCTTGTCCGCCGCGAGCGGCGTCCATTCCGTAATGACTCGGAAGTTGGCTGGGATCTTCAGCAGCGCATCGAGCGCCAAGGGGCGCGTCTCGGTGACGGCCTCTTTCATCGTCAGCACCCGCACGATGTGATCGCCCACGCGCAGATGGTCCCGCTCGGCTTCGATATTGGAGTTCACGACCTGATAGTCGAGGAACTGCGTGGACTGCGGCCTCCCCGCAACGCGCGAGTCGTCGAAGTTAAGCAGTCGGCGAAAGAACGTGAACTGCCCCTGCCGGTTCAAGACCTCGATTTGCATGAAGTCCGCGAGCTGCCGAGCGAAGGCCTGCACGCGCTGGTCAAGGCAGGCAACATCACGCTCGATCTGGCTGCGCAGCAGAGTTTTCATGTTGTCGTTCGTGAACTGCGCTTTCAGTTCGCCGATGGCCCCGGCAGGATCGCGAAAGAGTTGGCTGAACGCCGCGCCCACTCCGGTTTTTGACCGCGCGCCTTCGAGCAGAATGCAGTAAAAGATTTCCACCTGATAAAGATGGTCGCGTTTCGCTTCAAAGAACTTGCGCCGCTGCTCGATCGCCGCTGCCACAATCGGGTCGCCATATTTCGCGAAGGGTATGTCGGGCCGATTCGATTTGAAGAGATACTGGTAAACGTGGAAGCCTGGGCCGAAGGCTTTCAGAGCGGCTTCCAACCGTTTCACCGCATACTCCTGCTCCGAGCGATCAAGGCTTTCGTAGTCCACGCCGGGAACGCTGAGGACCATCCCGACATCGCCGGACTTTGTAAGAAAGGCCGTCTCGTTCCAGAAGCCGTAGAGATTGATGTGGTCGTTGAGAGCTGCGCTGTCCTTCCACGGCCTGATGACTTTATCGACTCGCAGCATCACAGCACCTCCACGCGAGGGACATGCTGTTTCGCCGCGTCATAACGCACGTTATAGCGTTCGGATTTTGCCAGGATGCGAAGGAATGCCGGATCGCTGTTCGTCACCCAATGTCCGAAGGCGAAACCGCCAATGAAGACGGCGACGCCCGCCAGGATGGAATTGAAGAGATTGAAGGCCCCTACGGCGCCAACGCAGACGAAGTAAAACAAGGTGCGTTCCACGCCCATGTAGGTAAGAGGCTTATGCAGGCTCTTGAACACCCGATTCGCGCGCTGCTTTTGTCTCTCGTCTGCCATAAATTTCTCGCCTAACGGTTGCGTGTTGAGGGAGGCTGTCGAAAAGGGACTCGGAAGCGTGCTAAACGCCCCAGAGCCAACTCAGGACATTGACGGCGAGAACGGCAATGCCCGTTCCGGCGGCAACCCCGGCGAGCGCCTTCTTGGCGCCCGGTTCGCCGTGGGCGAAGCCGTAGCCGCCGATCACGATCGCAACCAGACTGGCAACCTTGGCAATGGTGCCGGTGAACAGGCTTTGGATGGCGGTAAAGCCGGTGTCGAACGGTGAGTTCTGTGCCAGCGCAGCCACAGGCATGAGAGAAAGCAGTGTGAAAGAAACGGCGGTTAAACGCGCCCACTTTGATCGAAGCAGGGTTTGGATTCGATGGATACGACGGAATTGGAACCAGCGGGATGACATTTGCGCCTCCAGGAGCAGCGAAAATCGGCTGCGTGTGGCGCAAAACTAACTTGACTCAATCGGGATGTCCAACAACTTCTCGTCCGCGAGATATTCCTGCGAGGAATAACAGGGAAACGTTGTGTCGCCGGTCAAGTGGAGCATACCGCTTGGCTTCCAAGGACTTCGAAGCGGGATTCGTTCTCGCAAAAACAGTGTTTGGCAAAGCGGCTGGGAAACCAGCGGACCTTAGCTCGTGCTAGTCATTTTCCACCACGAGGTTTTGTCCAAGTGCCGGGTACTGAAGTAGATGAGGCCGTCGCTGTCTGCTTGATTCGACCCCTCTGGAGTGGCTGCTCCCGCATCCGCAAAGCGATTTGCTCAAGGAAATGTGAGGTCACGAATCGGCAGAGTGCTGTCTGACATTCCCAGCAGGAATATCTCGCGGACGAGAAGTTGTTGGACACGGCGCC
>Ga0187857_10000807_pt1 | contig 36614 bp, 30 predicted proteins | sample June2016WEW_8_10_FD_132984 | JGI IMG/M metagenome (GOLD analysis project Ga0187857, IMG submission 132984) | Peatland microbial communities from SPRUCE experiment site at the Marcell Experimental Forest, Minnesota, USA - June2016WEW_8_100 | ecosystem: Environmental > Terrestrial > Soil >... | reverse complement strand
GCTGGAGCTGCTGGAGTACTGCATCCTGCTGGACGAGGACGGCAAGAAGCGGTACGAGCGGGGCCCGCAGGTCGTGTTCCCCGAGGCGACAGAGCGCTTCGTCAGGAAGAGCGAGGGTGCCGACGATTCGCAGAAGGGCACCTTCAAGTTCAAGGCAATCGAGCTGAACGACCAGATGGGCCTGTATATCAAGGTCATCGCCGACTATGCGGACGAGGACGGGACGACACACAAGACCGGCGACGAGCTATTCATAACGGGTAAGGAGCAGCGGATATACTACCCCCGCCCCGAGCACGCCCTCATCGAGTACGACGACCCCACCAAGGGGTATAAGCGCCAGCGCTACTACGGGGTTACCATCCCCAAAGGCGAGGGGCGCTACGTCCTCGACAAGGCGGCAGGGCAAATCCAGCAGGTGACGGGCCCGCAGATTTTCCTCCCCGACCCCCGCAACCAGGTCATCGTCCGCCGTGTCCTGGACGACAAGACGGTAAGGCTGTGGTACCCTGGCAACGAGGAGGCCGCCGCGTTCAACCAGCAGCTACGGCAGTTGTCCGAGACCTCCGCCTCCTACCTGGCCGAGTCCGTGCTCCTGTCGGCGGCGGCGGACGCGAGCCGGAGCATCAACCGGGGCACCAAGGACAGCAAGGGCTACGAGGGGAACGCGAACGTGATGCGCCGCGGCACCCAGTTCACGCCGCCCCCGATGCTGACCCTGAACACCAAGTACGACGGGGTCCCGTCCATCAACGTCTGGACAGGCTGGGCAGTCCAGGTCGTGGACAAGTCTGGCAGCCGTCGGGTGGTCGTCGGCCCGGAGACAGTCCTGCTGGAGTACGACGAGTCGCTGGAAATCATCGAGCTGAGCACCGGCAAGCCCAAGAGCACCGACAGGCTGGTGCGCGACGTGTACCTGCGGGTGGACAACAACCTGGTCAGCGACATCGTGCGCATCGAGACCAAGGACCTGGTGCATGTTGACCTGCGGCTGTCCTACAGGGTCAACTTCCTGCGCGACCACCAGGACAAGTGGTTCTGCGTGGAGAACTACGTGAAGTACCTCTGCGACCACATGCGCTCCCTGCTGAAGGGGCAGCTTAAGAAGCAGGGGATAAAGGAGGTCACGCAGGACGCCGCCGCCCTGGTCCGGGACATCGTGCTCGGCCCGAAGGGAGAGGGGAAGCAGCGGTCGCGCCTGTTCGAGGAGAACGGCATGGAGGTCTACGACGTGGAGATACTGGGCGTCCAAATCTCCGACGGGGCCATCGCCGAGCTTCTGACCAACGGGCAAATCAAGGCCGTAGAGGCCACCATCATGCTGTCGATGGACGAGCAGAAGCTAGAGAACGTCCGCCGCAGCACGGCCATCGCAACAGAGGTCGCGGAGCTTGAGACCAAGGCCAGGCTGGCCAAGGAGCAGCTCAGCCAGGAGGTGGCGGCCGCCGTTGCCGAGACGTCGATGCACAGGCTGGAGGACGAAATCCGGCAGGCGGTCAGGCAGCGCGAGGCCGAGATAGAGGCGGAGAAGCAGAGGGACCTCATCGCCGCCTCGGTGATGGGCCGCCGCAGGACGGAGGGGGACTACGACATAGGCCTGGAGGCCCAGAGGGTAGCCTTCTTCGAGAAGCGCATGGCCGCCATCGTCCCCGACCTGGTCCAGGCCATGAACACGCTCGGCCAGGCGGAGTTCGCCACCAAGCTGGCGGCAGCAATCGCCCCGCTGGCAATCAACGAGCAGCTCGGCCTGGGGACGACGCTGGAGAGGGTCTTCAAGGGCACGGCCTTCGAGACCATCCTGGCGAACGTCCAGGGGCGCGGCAAGGCGCTGCCCCTGCCCAAGTAGTCGTCTCTGCTGCTCGGGGGCAGGGGACCGGCCCCTGCCCCAATCCTTATCATGGACAACAGGCCCCCCAAGAGGACGCCGAGGCGCTCCCGCCTCTACATAGACATCGACGACACCATTTCATGGCCAGGTCCGAGACCTTCCTGGAGCCACGCCCTGCCATAGTCAGCCAGCTCCGCGTCCTCTCCCGCCTCTTCTACTGCTACTGGCTCACCTGCTGGCCCTGGAACCATGACAGGGGGGCGGACGTCAAGAGCCTGATGCGCTCCCTCTACGCCATCGACCTCCTGAAGGACATCCAGTACATGCGCTGGGAGGCGGGCCATCCCGACCGCAAGGCCGGGGCGGTCCTCGACCCCGTCATGCCCCAGGACTTCTGGTGGCTGGAGGACAGGCTCGACAAGGAGGAGCTTGCCGCCCTCCAGCGGGCCGGCAGGGCGGACAGGTACGTCGAGGTTGACAGCCTGGGCCCCTGGGGGTTCGCTGATGCCTGCCTGGAGCTGTTCCGCCGTGCTAGGATAACAGAGGCCGACGTCAAGAGGGTCGGCGGCAGCATGCGCCTGTTCCGCAAGGAGGAGTTCCTCTCCCCGGTCATAGCCCCCGCATAGAAACCAGCCTTTCCGCCACCTAGTTAGGAGACAACGGTGGCGGACGCCTTCGAGATTCCCAGCAGAACCCTTCCCTACCCCAGCGGCCCCTACCGGGAGACGCTGGCGGGCGCGGTCACGTCCTCGGCCGGCGGCGGCGATGCAGGCAAGGTGCCCGTCCTCGGCCCGGGCGGCAAGCTAGACCCCTCGTTTATAACGGGAGGGGCGGGAGGCACTGGCTATACCGGGTACTCAGGCTACACCGGCTACACGGGGCAGCAGGGACCCGGAGGCACCGGCTACACCGGGTATACCGGCTACACTGGTCCTGGCGGGACAGGCTACTCCGGCTACACCGGGTTCACGGGCTACACCGGGCCGGGAGGGACTGGGTACACCGGCTATACCGGCTACACCGGCTCTGCCGCCAGCGCAGGCACCTACCTCCCCGTACACCAGCCGGGGCACGGGTTCAGCACAGGGCAGGCCATCTACTACGACGGCAGCAGGTGGGACCTGGCCTGCGCCGACAATGCCGATACCCTGGGCAGTGCCATTGTCTCTTACGTGGACGCCGACAACTTCAACGCCTGGACGAGCGGTGCGATGTCCGGGCTCAGCGGCCTGTCCCCCGGCGACTACTACTTCGTCAGCGATGCCACCCCTGGGCTGCTGTCCATAAGCGCCCCCGTGGCCCTCACCAGCTTCCAGAACCCCATCCTGTTCGCCGTCTCGGGTACAGAGGGCATCGTGCTGGAGGAGCGCCCCTCCGCCATAGCCCTGGGCGTCCCCCAGACCGGCTACACGGGGTATTCAGGCTACACCGGCCCTGGGAACTTCACTGGGTACTCAGGCTATTCGGGCTATTCGGGATACACAGGCTACAGTGGGTACTCAGGATACACAGGCTATTCAGGCTACACAGGCTACACAGGCTACACAGGTCCAGGCATAACAGGGTATTCGGGCTACTCAGGCTACACGGGATACACCGGCCTTGGGAACTTCACGGGCTTCACTGGCTACACTGGCTACACAGCCTACACAGGATACTCAGGCTACACAGGTTATTCAGGCTACACGGGATATTCAGGCTATACCGGCTATACTGGCCCTGTCGGTGCCTCCATATCCGCCGTCCCTACCCTCGTCCAGGGCACGGCAGGGCCGGTGGCGGACCCTGGCGGGGTGGACTACTACATCTTCAACAACTACGGCACCATCACCTTCGATGCCCCTGCGGGCACGGCGGGGATGCAGAGGATTTATGCCAACTACGCGGGAATCACGTCGGCGATGACCATCCAGATGGCGGCCTCCAATACCGCCGCCCTGTACGGCGTGAACGGCTCCTCTGCCGGGACGCTCGCCTCGGCCGGGGCGGCCGGCGATGCCATCGGCATAGTCTGCGATGCATCGAACCACTGGACGGCGTTCGTGCTGTCGGGGAGCTGGTCCAAGACATAATGCCATACGCGCCCCATATCCTCGCAGGGATGTACGGGAGGCATGTGACCACGCCAGTCCTGGTCCAGTCCGCTGGCGCTCTCAACTTCAACGGCAACATCACGGTCAACCTCGGCAGCACCCCGACAGTGGGCGACACGCTCCTCTTCATAGCGATATGGAGCGGCCTTGCCCTGACGACGACGCCGCTCCCCAGCGGCGTGACGGTAACGGCCTCGACCCCCTCGTACGGCACGGGGGCCAGCACCGGGTGCAACCTCGGCACCAGGATAGTGCAGGCGGGCGACGGCAAGGCATGGGTGTTCCCGTCCGCGGCCTGGCCCTACCCCTATAACGTCGGCGGGTACGGTTGGAACGTGGGCGCGGTGATTGAGATTCAGGGGACGTCGGCCGTCTATAGCTGGACCCCGGCAGCCTTCCCCACCCTGGCCGCCTATGCCTACGGGACGCTGTACTGGGCGAACGTCAGCTACCCGAGCCCCGCATACTACATAATCACCACGGAATGGTACTTCAACGGCGGGTTTAGCAACCCCTCGTGGACCCCGTCGTCCTTCGGCGGCCTTACGAGCCTGTTCACCGCCCTGCCCAACGAGAGCGGCATAGGTGGGAAGGCTACCCCGAGCGGGCTGTGCTACGCGCAGTCCTTGGCCAGCGAGGTCGGGCAAATCCAGACCTATATTAGGAACAACTCTGGCGGCACGAGCACGTACGGGCAGGGGATGTTCGTGATAAGCAAATAGGGGGGCCCTAAGCAGAGATGGCCAAGAACGTCGTTATCACTCCCGGAGGCCCTACCGGATATTCCGGCTACACGGGGTATTCAGGCTACACGGGGTACTCTGGCTACACAGGCTACACAGGTCCGGGCAACTTCACTGGATACTCAGGCTACACAGGGTACACGGGGACCGGGGCCTACACCGGATACAGCGGCTATTCTGGCTACACTGGCTATTCTGGGTTCACGGGCTACACGGGACCAGGGAACTTCACGGGCTATTCCGGCTACACTGGCTACTCAGGCTACACAGGCTACACAGGATACACGGGACCTGGGAACTTCACAGGCTACTCTGGATACACCGGCTACATCGGTGGTAGCGGCTACACAGGGTACTCAGGCTACACAGGATATACCGGTCCTGGCGCTACCGGCTACACGGGCTACACAGGACCGGGATACACTGGCTACACCGGATATTCAGGATACACCGGCTACACAGGCCCTGCAAGCCCTGGGGGCACAGGCTATACCGGCTACACAGGGTTCACAGGCTACACTGGCCAGCAGGGGCCAGGAGGGACGGGGTACACCGGCTACACAGGCCCAGGGAGCTTCACAGGCTATACCGGGTACGGGGCCACGGGGTATAGCGGATACACAGGTTACACTGGTTATACCGGATACACTGGACCTAGCGGCCACGTATCAGGCTACACCGAGACTGCTATAACCTGGAACTCCCCGGCAACTTTCTTCTCCGGCACGAACCTGTATCAGTCGGTACAGGGCTTCACGGGGTTCAAGCGCATCCGCATCAGGTGGACTTGGAACATGGTCTATAATGCCACCTACGTTTATTACGACCTATACGTATCCAAGGACGCCACGTCCACGTCCGGGCATGGCTATACCTTAGGGATGACTATACCCAGCAGCGGGGAGTTCTACGCCTACAGCCAGTACAATAACAATACGACCTACACCACTATACTAGGTGCTTCGAACACGGGGCCTGGCCTATGGGCTGGGGAAAACTACTTCGAGTTTATTATCGACGTCCTGGGCTCCAGCTCCAACATAGTGTCCATGGTAGTCAACGGCACGCCGTTTGCTGGAAGCTCATACAATGCCGCCACCAGGGACACGAACATAGACATGTCTTCGGGCACGTTCTATGTTTACGTCGGAAACCTTGCGTCTGCTACCAGCGGTCAGGCCACGAACTTCGTGGGAACTATGGTAGTGGAGACGTGGTAAGATCGGCATCGTCCCAGGGTTGGAGGCGCTGGTGACGTACTCTATGAGCATGTAGAAGAACGACCATACGGAAGCGCCCCCTCCCAGTATTACCCCGCATGAGGCCCACCCTGGAGGAGATGGTCATGCCTGTCCTCGACCCCGAGGGGGAGGAGGGCAGGAGGCATATCCTGGCCGGCGTCCTGGCAAGGTACCAGGGGCGCACCAGGGCCAAGGACGCCGCCTACCTGGCGTACGGGCTCCACGAGCACAGGAGGATAGAGGGCCGCCTGCCCGGCCGCTACGCCATGGCGGCATGGCTCTACCACGACTGGGAGCCTGGCGACGAGGGCATCTCCTCCGTGGCCTTCCTGCGCGACTGCCGCAGCCTGGGGTTCTCCCTGGAGGAGGCGGAGAGGCACATAGTCCCCCTCATCTCCGGGTGCTGGAACCTTACCCACGGCTACTCCACAGTCATAGACATGGCCCTCTCCCCGTACGGTCGCCCGAGGATAGCGTACCTGGTGTCCGCCCGCAGGGCAAGGGAGAGGTGGGGGCACCTGGGGAGCAGGGCATGGGAGATAGGCAGGACCATGGGGCTTATCATGCTGGTGCAGAAGAGCCCCATGTTCCAGTCGCAGGGGTTCGAGGGGGCCCTGGCGGAGATAGCCAGGGCCAACATCAAGGCGGAGCTTCTGCTGCTGGGGTTCGACTACGAGAAGGAGAAGGCCGAGGCCGCCAGGCTGGCGGCCGAGGCAGAGGAAAGGGAAAAGGAGAAGAGCAATGAGGTATCAGCACAAGGACCTGGTAGTGCCCCTCCTGGCAAGCAAGGGGAGGATACCAAGCCCCTGCCCGGTAGAGGTGAGGGTGGAGGAGAAGTACGTGTATCTCCAGGTGGGGGACCGTGACTGGCAGTGGGAGAGGGAGACGGGTAAGCTCGTGGGGGCGGGGGTAAGCCTCTGCCCGCCTATGGGGGAGAGCGAGGCGGCGGAGGCAGGGCTGGCGGCAGCGATACCCGTCAACCTGCCGTTCGACATCAACAGCCCTCCGGCCTGGGGGGAGGCCCCGGCAGACGAGGGCCCCGATATCCCGAACGACCCGAGGGAGCTGTTCAGGACGGACTACTAGGCATGGGCAGGAAAAGCAGGGACGGATGGACAAGGCTGGGCCGCCTGGGCCGCCTGGACGGCACCCCTACACTGGCCACCCAGAGCACTGTATGGCTCAGGCCGGTAGTATTAGCAGGTGGCGGGGGAGGGAAGAAGGCACCCCGGCCATCTCTGCCGCAAGAGGCCCCTGGGGCACCTGCAAGGGTGCCCCGGAAGGGGCTATAGGAGGACGGATGTCGCACTTCCTGGTGACGGTGCTGCTGGACAAGCAGCCGATATCGCGTGAGAACGCCGAGGCGATGGCGGGGGTGCTGCTGGCCCCCTATAACGAGAACCTGGAGGTAAAGGAGTACGACCACAAGTGCTACTGCGTCGGGGAGAAGGCCAGGAACGCGGCCAGGGAGAAGGTGGACGCCAGGTCCAGGTTCGATGCCATCCACGAGAGGTACGAGAAGCTGGGGGTAAGCCTCTGGGAGGAGGGCAAGGGGACCAAGGAGCAGGTGGAGGCCTACAACGACGAGATTGACAGCGCCCAGGCGGACGTAGAGCAGGAGCAGCATGCCGCCATGATGGCCCACCCGGACTGCGACAGGGCGGACCCGGACTGCACGGACTGCCATGGCAGCGGCACGTTCAGGTCCACCCGCAACCCCAAGGCCCGCTGGGACTGGTTCCAGGTCGGGGGGAGGTGGACGGGGACGTTCACGGCCTACGAGCCCGAGAAGGACGGGGCCAACGCCGAGACCTGCTTCCTCTGCCTCGGCACGGGGCTGAGGGACGATGCCCTCGGCGAGCAGATGCGCCGGGAGGACCCGGAGTACAAGTGCAACGGCTGCAAGGGGACAGGGAGGGCCGTAAAGTGGCCCACGGGCTGGAAGAAGTACGACGGGGACATGATGCCTGTGTCCATGCTGCCCAGGGACTTCGTGCCCTATGCCCTGGTCACCCCGGACGGGGAGTGGCATGAGAGGGCCACCATGGGCTGGTGGGGGTGCTCCAGCGGCATGATGCGGCCCGAGGAATGGAAGAGGAAGGTCGCCGAGGTCCTGTCCGCCAGCAAGGCCTGCTGGGCGGTGGCCTGCGACTGCCATATCTAGCTACGGCGAGGGAACGGTAGCAGTCGCCTCCATGGACGGCACGGACGGGGGGCTGGTAACCCCGTCGAGGGTGTTTATGGCCTCGACATAGTAATAGTAGGTCGCCCCGCCAATCACCTTAATGTCCTTGTAGCCTGCGGTGCTGACCGGCACGGGATTGATAGGGGTAGGGCCCTCCCCGCCGGGCGTTGACCCCCTGAAGACATTATAGGTTATAACTGAACCGGTAGGGAGGGGATTGCCATTCGCCAGGAGGGTGGGCGGGGTCCAGGAAAGAGTAACGTCATGGGCTGACACCGCTATGGTGAAGGTTTGGGATGTTTTATCCTGGGCCCGGGCCCCCGTGATACCCAGGGACAGCAGGAGCAGGATGACGGCAGGCCATTTCATAGCACAGTCACAGTCACGTTAGAGCTTCCCGAGGAGGTAGGGGTCCCGGAGATGACCCCGGCAGCGGACGCCCTGAGCCCCCTGGGCAGGCCTACCACGACCCACATGCACCCCTTGGGCGGGCACCCCGATGCGGAGAGCTGGAAGTAGTAGGGCTGCCCCTGGACGCCCTTTGGGAGCGCCTTCGTGGTTATATAGGGGTGGTAGGGGCCAAAAGTCTTGGCCTCCGGCACCGTGGCCTGCACAGGGGCACGCGGGGCCGGGCGGCATCCCTGGCCCAGCCATAGCGGGGCCAGGATGACCACAAGGGGCAGCAGTGCAGCGCCGAGTATGGTACGCCTACGCCCTCTCATGCTACTTCAATACTGACGCCGGTACCTTCACGCTCGCGGCCGCCTTGACCAGCGACAGCTTGGAGTCCGTCACTGTAATGCCGAAGGAATAGGTGCCCGCCGTGGTCGGCGTCCCGCTCAGTATCCCTGCCGATGTCAGGGTCAGCCCTGCGGGGAGCGTGGAGCCGCTGTTGAGGGACCAGGTATAGGGCGGCACGCCGCCTGTGGCCGCCAGGGTAACGGCATAGGACGCTCCCGCCACCCCTCCGGGGAGCGCTGCCGGGGTAGAGATAGCGAGCGGTGCGTTGATGGTCAGGGTAAAGGTCGTGGTGGCCGTGTCGGACCCCTTCGCCATCGCGGGCGAGGTGAATGCGACCAGGCAGGCCAAGAGCAGTATAGCGAGAATCTTCTTCATGTTTCCTCCCATATAAGGGGGGGCGGAAGACGGAATTCTCTCGGATAAATTTCCCGTATAGACCAGTATTCCTGTGTATAGTAGACATGTGGAGGAGTAGCGGTCCACCAGGAGAGAAGCCAATGAACGAGGTCATCGAGAACGGGGTACCGGTCCCCAAGCGTGAGTCGAAGTACGCCGTGCTGGAGAAGCTGGAGGTAGGGCAGAGCACTGTAATCAACGTTCCCCGCAGCTCCAGCCTTTCCAAGACCATAGCCATCCTCCAGCGGAGGACCGGCAGGCGCTTCAAGAGGCAGCGGGTGGCAGGCCAGGGCGTCAGGGTGTGGCGCATCGAGCCGCCGGCCGCTGAGGCCCCTCAGGCCCCATTCGAGCAAGCACGCAGGGGGGCTTCCGGGGAGCTGATTGACGAGCCGGGGCCCGTGCCCGAGGCGTAGCATGCAGACGCTCGACAACCTGGGCATCGAGAGCAACATCCTAGGGCTGCGGACGATGCAGTCCATGCTCAGCGCAGCCGAGGCATGCAAGGAGCACGGCAGGAAGCACCTTGCCATCTGTCCCGAGTGCCTGTCCGTCAGATGCACGGGGTGCGCAGGCGAGGACACGCTCTGCTACTGCGACGTGGACCCCGACTGGGAGGGGGAGACGGACTAAGGAGGGGGTCGATGAAGGCAAAGAAGGGCAAGAGAGGCCCGCAGGTCATAGACAACAAGTGCTTCATGGGGGAGTGCAGGGGCAAGAAGTCGTACGTGCAGGACGCCCACTGCATGAACTGCGCCTGGCAGGGCAAGGTCAGGACGACCATGGGCCATGACACCATAGGCAGCCGCTTCACATGCCCGAGGTGCGGCTGCGACAAGGTGGAGACAAGGTAGGGAGGACCGATGCGGCTCATAGCGAAGAGGCCCCGGATGTACGTGGGGGACGGCGTCCCCCCCGAGTACGATGACGTGGCGAGGGAGACGATGCTCGCCTATGCCGACTGCTGCATGGAAGGGACGCCGCACGAGGGGCAGCGGAACCTCCATTACCACGCCGCAAGGCCCGTCCCGGCGGCCGTGGGGATGGAGATAATGAGGGCAGCGGTGCCGGACGGGTACAACGGCTTCACCTACGACCTTATCGGGGAGATTAAGGGGGACGTCATCCTTGCCCGCGAGGGGAGCGTATGCGTCTATGTCCCCCTCCCCGGCACGGCCCCGGACCTGGGGGAGGACGAGCGGGACGAGACGGAGGCCTTTGTCCCCGACAAGGAGCCGATAGGCCATAAGGCGGTAAGGCTCTGGTGGGACTAGAGCATGGGACGTTCGGGACGTTCGTCATGCGGGGCTACGGCCCCGGAGAGATAAACACCTATGACTGCAAGGACTGCAAGGCTGCCGGGATAGAGCACCGGGTCATCGAACAGCCGCACGGGACGACCGGCAGCACTAGCTTCTGGGGGGCCGGGGTCCCGGCTACCATCCGGGTATGCACCGGGTGCGGCAGGCATGACGGCCCGTGGGTAAGCGCGGAGGATGTCGGCTATGGCTACTGAGGCAAGGCAGGCGGCCGAGCAGGTAATCAGGGCGCTCAGCGAGGCAGGCTTCGAGGCCTACCTCGTCGGCGGGTGCGTGCGCGACCTCGTCCTGGGCAGGGAGCCCAAGGACTACGATGTCACGACCAATGCCCGCCCGGAGCAGGTCATAGGCCTCTTCGAGAAGACCGTCCCCATCGGGGCGGCCTTCGGCGTGGTCACCGTGGTCATCGGCGGGGTGAACACCGAGGTGGCCACCTTCAGGTCGGACGGCAGGTACGAGGACGGCCGCCATCCCGAGATTGTCTTCTACAGCGACACCGCCGAGCAGGACGTCTCCAGGCGGGACTTCACCATGAACGGGCTGCTTATCTCGTACGGCGGCACGACCCTGGCGGAGGGGCACCCAGGCAGCGGGCCGCAGAGCACCTCCTTTGCCATCCAGCCAGCGCCGGGCGGGGACAGCCTCGTCGTGGACTATGTGGGCGGGCTCAGGGATATCAGGGACAGGGTCGTCCGCTGCATCGGCGACCCGACGCAGAGGTTCATGGAGGACGCCCTCAGGATGCTGCGGGCGTGCAGGTTCGCTGCCCAGCTCAGGTTCCAGATAGAGCAGGGCACCCTGGGCGCAATCAGGAGGAACGCCCCCCTTATCAGGAGGGTGTCGGTGGAGCGCGTCACGGCGGAGCTGCTCAGGCTCGTGGCGTCCCCCAATGCTGCGGGCGGGCTGGCCGCCCTGGCGGCATCGGGGCTGCTCGAATACCTGCCCTTCAGGGAGGCGGTCAAGCCCTCCCTGGCCAACGCCATGCACAGGCTGGCAGCCTTCCCCACCACGGACCAGGACCTAGGGATGGCCATGCTGCTCGCCGGGTCCGACCCCTGCGAGACGGACAGCGAGCACCTGTGCAGGGATGTCCTGAAGCTGTCCTCGGAGCATGCCAGGGCCATCTGCGGGGCGCTGGACGTGCGCATGGACCTGCTCCTCAACGGGAACTTCTACTACTACCCCAAGAACCACAGCCGCTACCGCCTCAAGAAGCTGATGCGCACGCCGGGGGCCAGGAACGGCGTCGTCCTGGCCAGGCAGGACATCCTCCTGCGCAGGGAGGACGAGGAGGACGGGGAGGGGGAGCTGGGCAAGGACTACAGGGACCACGCGGCAGCGCAGTACACCGAGATGCTGGACTACTGCATGTCGCTGACCCCCGAGGAGATACGCCCGGAGAGGCTGGCCACGGGGGACGACCTGATAGCCATGGGGATGGAGCCGGGAAGGGGCTTCAAGCTAATCCTGGGGGACATCGAGGACATGCAGCTAGAGGGCACGATATCCACCCGCGAGGAGGCCCTGGAGGCGATGGAGAGGCTGAGGAAAGGGGTGGAGTATGTCTTCCCTGGCCAGCTCGTCCGGCCCATCCTTCCTAGCCCCCCTACAGGGGAGGGGGGATGACGGCATCGGACATAGTCAGGATGCTGTCGTACTACCCTGGCCTGGAGGTAAGGGCATTCGACCCGGACACAGGGGACTACGAGCCGGTGGTGGCCATCGCCTTCGATGTCGCCAACGACTCGGTGGAGCTTATCACCTCAAGGAGAACGCCGTGCTCAGAAAAGCCATAGGCACGCTTGCCGCATTCCTGGCCCTGAAGTGGCCTGCGCTGGCAGTGGGCGGCTTCCTGCTGTGGCTGTACTACGAGGCCCTCAGCAGCATGTCCGCCAGGGTATGGGACGACTGGATGTGCGCCAGGACCGAGAAGGCGCTGAGGGAGGACATCAACGCCGAGGTAGACGGGACATACGTCCTCATGCTCTCCCACCGCAAGAGGAGGGAGAGGGAGCACCAGGAGAGGTTCAGGCAGCGCTGGCGCAGCAGGCTAGGGTCCGTCCGGAGGGTGCTCGCCACCGTGCTCCTGTTCCTCAAGGCGCTCTGGCAGGACCTAATCAGGAGCGCGACGGACAAGCTGCTAGGGGCCGTGCCGGAGGAGAAGAGGTGGTAGGGAGGCTGATGCGGGCCGTGCTCAGGACGGGGCACTGGGCCCAGTGCAAGTTCTGCCACAGGTTCCTCCCCACCAGGGAGTGGGTACAGGACCCCAAGTTCATGGGGGGCAGGGGCCAGGAGGCGATAGAGCCCTCGGGGTATTGTACCTACTGCGACAGGCGCATAAAGGAGGCAGTATGAAGGCCAGGGTAAAGCGGGTAAGGAAGATGGGGAAGGACCGGCCCAACCGGGAGCTGCGCAAGAAGGGGGCGGTAAGGTTCTCCGAGCTTGAGTCCTCTATCGTGAGCAGCGACACCAACATGGACACCACCGGCCTGACTGGCAGCGCGACAGCGGTCAAGACGGACACCATCGGGCCGAGGGCCTCGCGGAAGGCCAGGAGGGAGGGCGTCAGCCCCGTGGGGGAGCAGGTGCTCAGGGAGATAGAGAAGTTCCCCCCGAAGGAGGAGCCCTACGGGTGCGGATGGAACAACACCAACCTGAAGCTGACGGCCATCGGCGGGGACGACATGCCCAGCGTCACCCGTGTCATCGCCTCCGAGAAGGACCTCAGGGTCAACCTCAACGATGCCATCGAGGCCGAGGGAAGGACAGGGGACTGATGAGGCTCAAGGACGGGGGGCTGGTGGGGATAAGGTTCATCATAGAGTGCGAGCGCTGTAGCAGGACCTTCACCAACGTGATGGAGGCCGAGGACCATACCCTGGACCACAGGGACCCGAGGGACGTAGCGGACTACATCCACCGCAAGACCTGCAACTCCAACCATATAGACGGGTGCTCCTATAACGACGAGTCCTGGGGCCAGGCAGGTATCACGAAGCTAAGGTACCTGGGGAGGGCAGGGAAGATACTGGAGCTTTCCAGGAAGCACGGCATAGACCTAAGGGAGCTGCTGGAGGTGGTGGTATGAGGATACTCGGGGAAGAGCAAGAGCTGCGGTACCTCCTGGCCGCCGCATTCGTGGTGCTGGCGACGGCCTTCTGGGACTGGTCGTTCCTGACCGGGCAGATAACGCCGAGGGTACCGGAGCTGTACGCTGTCTACTCCATCATGTGGTGCCTGATGCTGTTCGAGATGCTCTTCCTGCTGGCCAGCTTCCACAGCGGCAGGAGGAGGGGGCTGTACGACCCCGTGAGCAAGGAGCACCAGGACTACGACCACGGGGACGTGTCGGACGAGTGGCTATGGTACGACCTCAGGATGACCGCCAGGGGCGAGAAGAGGCCGCTGGGGGACGTAATAGGCATCATAGCCATGCCGGACGGCAGGACGGCGTGGGAATGGGTAAGGGAGAGGCCAAGGGTGCTCAAGGCCTTCCAGGGGTACTGTATAGAGCAGGCAAAGGAGGGGCACGGCAATGGGGACGATGGTGCGCAGGGGGTTCTTCCGGTCGCTGCTGGGGGGGACGGCAGCACTGCTAGGGGCACGGCAGCTTAGGGCCAGCAGCCTGGCCGTGGCGCTTGCCCAGGAGGATACGGGGGATACTGCCCAGGGGGACGTCTTCTGGCTTGACAGGGAGCAGGTATACCTTGGGGGCATCCCCCATACGACCCCCGAGCAGGAGGACCTTATCTACAGCTTCCTCAAGAACGCCGATGGCCGCCGGAGGCTGGCGGAGGCCATGGGACCGTCCCTGAGACGCCGCAGGGACTACAAGAGCCTGGTCCGCAAGGCCTTCTGCGTGGTGGACGGGAGCCACGTCTCCAGCCTTGGCCGCCTGGGCCTGCACAGCGTCCTGCCCCTCTATAACGGCGTGCATTACGACAAGCTCCGCAGCACGGGGGACGGCACTGACATCCCGGCCTTCGAGATTACATCGGAGGTCGGGTTCCCCGCCTCGCACGTGACAGAGCGCCGGTTCGACCTGGTCGCACGCTGCCTCAACCTGGCAAAGGGGGAGGTGACCGATGCCGAGGACATGTGGATGTTCTCCCTGATGGACTCTGTGGCCAGGGACATCGTCCCGTTCAGCCCCTCCTTCCTGGAGGAGGCAAGGGAGAGGCTCTCGGGGCGGGGCGTCAAGGAGGCCCAGTACATCTTCGCCCACCCGCACGATGCCACGGAGCTGCTGGGGCTGAGGGACGACAGGCTCTACCGCAACCACGACAGGGTAACGCTCAAGACGGGGCTGCTGGGGTATATTGACGGTACCGCGTTCTACCAGAGCCGGTCTGTGCCCCAGGGGTGGATGTACGTCACCGGGCATACCAGGGCCACGAGGGCCGTGGACGGGGTAGACGATGCAGTCCACGCGGGGTACGTGGCCGACGAGGCGAGGATGAGCGTGCTGTCAGCCGACTATCCTCCTGACCATATGGGCTTTACCCTCACTGAGAAGGCTGGCTTCGCCGTCAACCCGGACGCCGTGCAGCTCGTGTGCATGGGGGGGTACCGGAGGAAGGTATAGTCTCTAAACTATCTATCTCCTAATAGGGGGTAGATATGCCGACAGAAAAGCAAAGGGTCTTAAACTACAAGAAGTTCTCCAAATACTATACGACCACAAATGGGCGTGCATCCTTCCTTCTTTGCAATGCCAGAAAGCGGGCGGCAAAGGCAAAGGTGAAGTGCTCTATCACCCAGGCCTGGATTGAGGAGAAGCTCAAGAAAGGCGTATGCGAGGTAACTGGGATACCCCTGGAACTCCATATAAACGGGGGGAAGGGAAGCAGGAGCAACTCGTTCAGCCCTTCCTTAGACCGCATATCCCAGACAGGGGATTATTCCCCGGAAAATGTAAGACTTACATGCTGGATATACAACCGGGCACGGGGGGCGTTTCCTGACGGGGACTTTGAGAGGATGCTAGAAGCACTGGCACATAGGCACCTTGCCTAGGGTTAAGCAGGGGGTTCTTTAGCACAAAACCGGTCTCTGTCCCCTTCCCTCTTGCCTTGCCTTTTGCCCTTAGGCCATTCCCCTGGTAACGGAAGATTGGGCTTGGTATCGAAGACCACGGCTACGCTAACCCCATGGTCCAAGGCCTCCTCTACTTCCTTATCATCATCTCCAGAGCGGGAGAAGGTAAGGTGGTAGTTCCCCCTCATCCTCTGCCAGGGCTTGGGTATGCGGGTATAGTCATAGAAGGTAATGTCCGGGAACTCCCTGGACATCATCAGGCCGAGGCTGGGGATGTCGCTGGTGCCGTTCAGGCGCACGGCGGGCAGGAGCCCCTGCTCCTCCGCCTTCCTGGCCAGCCTGGCGATGCTCCTCCTCAGCTCCTCCAGGAACCTCTTGCGGTCCGTGAAGTATAGCTTGGTCTTGTAGATGCGGGACTGGAGCTTGTGCGGCACCCAGTTGCCGGCCGTGTTCAGGCAGTGATGGCGGCACTCCGCCGAGCTGAAGGGGCAGACGTTCCCGTACCCGCTCTTGTCGGCCGGCATGAGGTGCATGACGCCCGTGAGGTATCCCCTGGACAGGCCCTTCTCCATCTTGGGGTTGCCCTCGGTGGTGACCAGGCTGGGGCGGTAGGGCCTCATCGCCTTGGGGTTGCGGGTGGTGAGCAGCTCCTTGGTGACAGGGGGGTCCTCACTAGCCTCTGCACCCTTCTTCCCCACGATGCGCTCCCGCTCGGCTATCTCCTCGGGGGTCATATGGTAGACCCAGTTGCCGTCCCCGTTCCTCGTCCACTTGCCGGGCAGCTCCAGGCTGTGGCCGAACTCGTCCGTCTCCCCGCTCTCCTCGTCCGCGGCCTCGGGCTCCTGCCCCGTGAACTCGATGCTGTCCGTCTCCGCCAGCAGGATGTCGTCCCCGTCCGGGTAGTTATGGGGGATAACCCAGCCGGGCAGCCCGCTCTGGGAGAGGCTGTCCACTATGTCCTCGGCCCCGTAGGAGGTCTGGAGGCCGAACATGTCCTCCATCCTCTCCAGGTCCTCCCTGCCATCTATGCGGGGCAGGCGGATGGGCCTGGTCGCCCTGAACATCAGGAGGCGGTGCTTCCCCTCGTCCTCCCCGTGCCATGACTGGAAGTGCTCCGCCACCGACCTGGAGGTGCTGAACCAGGCAGGCAGGCTAAGGTCCATGCCTGGGAACTCCTGTGCCGTCCCATGGTAGAGGACCGTGCCCTTGGGGAGAACCTCGGTCTTCCTCCACCTCCTCCACCACTCGCCGGCCGCCGTCTTGCCGCCCCACCTCGATACAGCGTCCCGCAGGCTCCAGCTTACCCCCTCCCGCCTGACGTCGGTGTTCCTGTTGCAGTCCATGCACCAGTAGGTGTCAGCGCTGGGAGAGTGCAGGGCCATGCCTATGCGGCTGCCCCCGCAGTGCTGGCACCTCCCCTCCGCTGCCGTCTTGCTGCCCCTCTTGCCCTTGAGCCTCCTCTTCACCCCCTCCAGCCATTGCAGGAACGCCATGCCCCTGGGGCCGACGTGTACGGGGGTCCTCCTGGGCTCTATCCAGTCCTTGACCCTCTTCTTCAGCGCTGGCCACTTCTTCTTCCTGAGGTTGCGGAGGGCAGGGACGGACAGCGGCCCTGCGAGGGCCCTCTGGCACCCTTCGAGGAACTGGTTCATCTCGGGGTTCTTGCCCGTGCCCCCGCACTTGTCGCACGTTATGCTCCCGTTCTCGCAGCTCCCGCATGCATGGGACCCTCGCCCGTCGCACTCCTCGCACTTCTTGTTGCCCGTCCCATGGCAGGAGCCGCACTGCTCGTACTGGTCGCCGTGGCACGCCGGGCACTCCCCCCCGCCCGCCATGCCTACGCCGTTGCATGTGCCGCAGGGGACCCTTCCCCTCCCCTGGCAGTCGTTGCAGCGCTCGTGCCCGCTGCCGCCGCACTCCACGCACTCCACGGCCCCCTCGCCGTCGCACTCCCCGCACCTGCTGCTCCCATGGCCAGCGCACTCGTCGCACTCGGAATCGGCCTTCTCGGCCAGGGGCCCGAGCAGCCTGGCCACCATGGGGTGCTCCACCAGCCACTCCTCGATGTCGAGCGGCCTGTCCGCCTCGTCCGTGAACTGCGCCGTCTGGAAGTGGAACTGGAACCTCTTGTTCTCCCTCTTGAGCAGGACGATGTAGAGCGGCCCCTCCTCGTGGTACTGCTGGAAGGCGTTGTTGCTCTCGGCCGACGTACACCACCTCGTGTTGACGCCGAAGAACTTGGCCGCCTCGCAGGTCTCGGGGATGACGACCTTCATCTCCGGGTCGTCATGCACCAGCTCGGCCTCCCCCTTCCTGAAGAACGCCTGCTCCCTGCTGACGGCCCTCTGCCGCCTCGACTCCGCCTCTACCTCGGCGTACCTTGCCAGCAGTGCCTCCAGGGCGGCCTTCCCGCGTAGCCTCTGGATGTTCGTGTCCTGGGGCTGTAGGTTCCTGGTCTTCTTCAGGGCATGGTAGCGCTCGATGAGCGGGATGACGGTGGCCTCGATATCATCGTACTCGCCAAGCTCCCCACGGGCATAGTTGCCCACTATCCATGACACGTACTCATGGTTGCCGGTAGGGTCGAGCGGGACAAGGGAGTTGATTAGGGCCGCCGGGTCGATTTCCCTTGTGTCGTCCGGGAAGTCGGCCTTGTACCTCTCCACGAGCTTCGCGCCGAAGTCCTGGACCAGCTTGGGGACATTGAGGGCGGTCTTCCCGAAGGACGCCGTCACCTCGAACATCCTGCCGTCATCGTCGCCGACCCTGAGCCGTGCCCCGTTGCGCACCACTATCTCCTTCTCCCTGTCCCACCATCTCCCCATGGCCAGCAGGAGGGTGCTGGTCCAGTTTATGTCCCTGGGCGACACGTGGGAGGAGTAGACCTGGTAGCTGGACGGGTTCCCCTCGTAGGGGTATGCCCCCTGCTCCCCCATCCCTCCCTCGCTCATCGACCACGAGGTGCCGAAGCCCTTTGTCCTCAGCTCGCTGCGGTCCCCGCTTATTGCCCGGTAGACAGGTATGGGGTACCTGAGCCCGGCGAAGAACGACCTCACCTCGTTGAACTTGCCCCTGATGTACTCCTCGGGCTTCTTCCCCGACCCCTCCAGGTCGAACTCGTCGATATCGACCTCGGACAGGAGGTACTTCATGCCCCCAAGCTCCCGCACGAGGCCCCTGAAGGAGGGTATGCCCTGGGAGGCGGCCTTGGCGAGCGCGTACCTTACGGGCCTCCAGGCCTCGCCCTGGGGGGTGTCCACCCGGAACTCCAGGCGGGCGGGGGGCACGGGCTGGGCGCTGTAGCAGGGGGACCCGGAGTCCTGTGTCCCGTAGTCGTCCGGCTCCAGGTCCTCCAGCAGGTCCCGCCGCATGCGAAGGACGGGGGCGGACGCATCGTACCCCCGCCAGAAGCCGACCCCGGCCCTCTCGGTAAGGAACACCTTCGGGCCCAGTATGCCGCCCTGGAGCCCGTCCCTCGCTATGTTCCCGAGGGTGCCCGGCTGCGCTACATGGTAGAGGTAGGGGTCCCTGGAGGAGGCGGCCTTCGGCGGCCCCCCCCTCAGGTCCATGACGGTAACATGGTAGGGCTGCCCCTTGGCATCCTTCGTGTCGAACAGCAGCCTGCGTCCGAAGCTCGTCCACTTGCCGAGGTTGTCCAGGCTGCTGTAATGCTCGCCCCAGACATAGTCCGCCCCCAGGGAGAGCGGGACGGCCCGAAGCCTTGCCCCCCACCCCTTGCCACGGTACTGGGGCAGCAGGCACAGGCACACCCCCCGCACGCCCCTCTTACCTGCGTATGCCTGTGCCTCGGGGCGGCCGGGGTACTCCTCGGGTAGCTGCACGCGGCCCAGGAGGTAGCAGCCTATAATCCTGCCCTCCAGCCTCATCCCATAGGAGAGGCTGAAGTCCCCCCGGACGTCCCTGGAGACCACGTCGGCGATGTCCGCGTACTGGGGGAAGCACTGGGCGATGACCTCCAGGGCCTCGGGGATGTCCTCACGGCCGAGCCTCTCGACCACGGGCCCGCCCTGGACAGAGCCGTACCTGCCCATGGCCTCGCCCTCGTCCTCCATCTCCCAGTCCTGGAGGTGGTAGCGGCTGACAATCTCCTCCACCACATCGTTGGGGGTATAGCCCCCACCGTGCCGGGTGAACCTCACCCGCCGCCTCTCCCGGTCTATGAACACCCTGCCCCGCAGCATCCTGTCGTACTCCGGGCCGCCCGCAGGGATGCCTGTCTCCTGTAGAATCTGGTCATGGTTGAGGAACCTGTTGGGGAACAGCAGGATGCGCCCCTGGAGCTTGACCCAGAACACCGCCAGGATACTGTATGCCTTCTTGCGCAGGAGGGCGCTCCTGAAGGACGCCATCGGCCTGACCAGCGTGCCCTCCTGGCCAGGCTCTCCCCTGGCAGGCTTGCCCTCGCCGCCCTCGGGCGGCGGTGCCCCGGTCTCCAGCACCCTGGTCTCCCTGCCCCTGTCCGTGTGGGGGTTCTCCACCAGCTCGAAGAAGTCCGAGTGCCTGTCAGGGAACGGCTCGTCATAGCCCCACCCCTGCATGGCGGGAACGGACTGGGGGGAGGACTCTGTCCCGGCCTGCCTGGCCTTCCTCTGCCTGTAGTGAGGGTCATCCAGGCTTGTTATGACCACCCGGTAGCTGTCGGGGTCCTCGGGATGGAACTGGTCGGCCGTTACATCCACCACCCTGCCCCCGGCTATGACCCACCAGTGGTTATGGGGCTTCCCGTCATCGTCATAATAGTAACTGTGCCAAGGCTCGGCAGGGATGCCGTTCTCCGTCAGGAACTTGGCCAGGCCCCTGGCTATGCCAAGGCACTGTTCCCGGAAGCACGCCTTGTCATCCTGCCACTCGAACCAGTCCTCCTGCCTCTCACGGAACTCCAGGGCAAGCTCCTCCAGTGTTTTCCGGCCACTGCTGACCTTCCTGACGAACCCCCCTGGTATACGATGGCGGACGAACGGGTACCCCTCGCCGTTCACCCCTCCGGACAGGCCTAGCTGCCCCAGCGGGGAGGGGAACACGACCTCTATGACCCTGCCACCGGGGACCCACTCCTCCCGGAAGCCCTCTGCCTCCTCCAGGCTGTCATGCAGGGAGACCTTGTCGGTATCCCCAATCTGGCCCTCCTCCCACTTCCACTCGGGCTCCTCGCCGAACTCGTCCTGGTAGGCATCGTAGGAGTAGATATCCTGGCCCTCCTGGTAGCTGGCCGGGGCGACATGGTAATAGGGGACGCCGGGCTGCGGGGCCTTGCCATGCCTGCCCTGCCAGATGAACCTCCTGTCCGAGGATACCCTCCTGCCGGGGGCACCGTAGTCCTCTATCCCCTCCATGCCTACCTGCCGCCTCTGCCACCCTGCCAGCCTGGAGGGGAGGATAACGCCCCTCGGGGCGCTGAGGCCAGGCACGTCCAGGGTATCCTGCCACCATACGCCGTCCCAGCCCAGGGCCTTGTCGGCATAGACCGTCGCCAGCAGGTCCATGGCCACCACGGAGTTGGCACGGGGGTTCCTGGTGGCCTTCCTCAGCCTGTCAGTCGGGTAGGCTATGCTGCTGAGCGCCCTTACCTTGCCCCCGACCGCCCCGGCCTCCTCCTTCGCCTCCTCCTCGGTCTCGGTCTCCGCGTACCTGAACCCGTTGTCCTCGCTGTCCCACCACCTGACCTGCCAGGCGGGCCGCCTCTCTATGAGGCCCTGCTGCGCCCCCCAGTCGGCCATGGCACCGAGCTGCGCCTTGGTGAGGCGGTGGAAGTCAAGGAACCTGTTGCCCTTCCTCGTAAGCTCCCAGACCGGGCCCTCGCCCAGCTCGGCTATCTGCTGCCATTCCTCGGGGTGGGTGGATATGCTGAGCCCCGCCCCCTCCAGGCTATCCTTCCCCTTGTCCTCGGGGTCCATGCTGCCGATATGCCACACCTGGCGGAAGGCCACGGAGGGAAGCTGGGCGGCTGTCTTCAGGACATACTCCGCCATCTGCTTGGCGGACACCTCCTCCGGCAGGCTGTCGTGCATCTCCCCGATGTTCTCCGAGGTAAGGGCCGTGATGTCCTGCTTCGTCGCTGGCCTGCCCTTCAGCTTGCGCAGGGCGTGCGCCCCCTCCTCCAGGAGGGTCCTTATGGTCTCCTCCTCCCCCCAGCGGGGGTTGACGAATATGCATGCCTTGCCACGGAGGGAGCCGCAGGCCCCGAAGAACCTGAGGTTGGGGTCGGGGCTGTCCACGAACTTGCCCCCCTGCACGGGCCTGTCCAGGACCATGACGGGCACGCCCAGGGCCTCCTTGTAGAGGTCCCTCGCCCTGGGGCTCTTCAGCAGGTCGCCGAGCGTGCCGACAACGGTGCCGTTGCGGGAGCGCATCAGCCTCCCCACGAAGCCCAGGTCGAACTTGTCCGCTATCGCCATGTGTCTCTATTAGAGGGAACGGCTAGACAGGCCCCCGCAGGACGGAGATATTCTCTGGCGGGACCCTTGGGGTAATGTACGCCTTCGCGCCAGAGTCCCCTGTCCCCTGCCGGTCGTACTCCAGCTCCAGCCCCTCAGGCGAGACCTCCAGGACGGAGAGCTGGTCGTGGAACCCCCCCCACTTCATGTCATCCCGCAGGATGTTCTCCCAGAACGGTATGCCCTCCTTGCTGGTAAGGTATACCCCTTTCTCCCACTGGCTGGGGGGGAGCTTGGGGTATGTCTTCGGCACCAGGCCATCCCGCAGGATGGCCGGGACGCTCTTCGAGAAGGTCACATGGTAGAGGGGGGCACGCCTCCTGAAGGCCGCCTTGCCAAGCGAGGCAGTCCTCCGCCAGTTGGCATGTATGTTCCCCGGAGGGACGAAGCCGGTACGGTATGCCTCTGTCCCCGAGTCCTCGGTGCCCTGTATATCCTCCTGGAACATAAGCCCCTTGGGGGATACCTCCAGAACCACCAGCTTTGACCTGCTCCCCATCTCGCGGAGCAGGTCCTCGTACCTGTCCATCCAGAAGTCCAGCCCGTCCCTGGTCATCAGGTACACGTTGCCGGGGGACGAGTCGAAGGGCCAGTTAGGCTCCTGGTCGCCACGGAGCCCCTCCCTGAGGATTCTCCTCAGGTTCTTCCTGAAGGTGACGTGGTAGAGGGGCTCCTCGACGATAATGCTCCCCCGCAGGGCGAACGCCTTGGGCGGCCTTGGCGGGTCGGGGCGGTAGAATCCCCTCCGGCTGGTCATCAGCTCGTCTTCCCCGGCGGTGCGTTCGTACCCGTCCTGGAATCTCACCGTATACGCCCTCGGGGCACCCGCCTCCGCACGGTCCTTCATCATGCTGCCATCCCAGCCCTTGTGCCAGCCGTCCGCGTCCGCCTTGCCGAGCACGGTGACCCTCTGGTGCGAATGGTACCACAGGTTGGCATCGCAGGACTTGGGGTCTTCCCAGCAGTGGTACTCGAACCAAGCGCCGTCGCCGGGGCTCCACATCTCGCGCAGGTACCTGTCGGCCCGGGAGGGCTGGCGCTCGGTGCCCCGCAGGGCGAAGGTGCCCTCGTCCTTCCTCACCCTCCTGGCCTTGTCGTCCCATATCTCCCTGAGGCCAGGGTCCTTCTCGTTGGTGCTGTCCAGCTCCCTGCCGACGTGCTCCCTGGTATAGTCCCTGATGGCCTGCTTAATCCTGTCCCTGAGCCCCTTGTCTGCAAGCCGGGCGGTGAAGACCCGTACCTCCACGCCGTCCTCCAATGCCTGCCTGACCTTCCTCACCATCTCCGGGACTGGCCTGCCGATGGTCAGCGGGTCGAACGGGCTCTGCTCCTCGGCGAGCGTGCCGTCCAGGTCCACCCCAATCCAGGGGGGCCATTCCTTCCCCGCCGCGAGCCTGCGCCCAGGGCTCTCCGGGTCGTATGCCCCGAACCACTCCTGGCGGGCGCTCTGGTAGGCATACCCTGCGAACCCCCGCAGCTCCTCCCCTGTTATCGCCCGGATAGGCCTGACAGGGCTGGTGCTGTAGTAGTCCCTCGACTCCACATGCTTCATATTTCTCGGCGGGCGCTTCCACCTGTTCCTTGTGAACTGGTCGGCGGGAAGCTCCAGGAGGACGGCATTGTCGAAGAACTGCTCCGTGGAGGTCCTGGGGAAGTCCTTGCTGAGGGCAGCGAAGATGGCCAGCAGGCAGTCGTCGAGGTGCTCCCTGGGGGCGGCAAACACCACGGGGGCCAGGTTGTTGGACTTGCTCGTGTCGTTATGGTCCCTGCCATGCCATAGCTCGGCATAGCACCCCACCGTGGGCTTGAGACCCTCGGACATGATGGACGGGAGGTTGGCCTTCGTGGTGCCGTGGTACAGGAGGCCTGCCTTGCCTGGCTTCCCGGCAGACTTCCCAGCACCCTTGCTTGACGTCCGCCCTGCCCAGTCCTCCCAGCCTTCCTGCCCCCCGGCACCCTTCCTCGTCCAGACATGCTCGATGCCGCTCCACACGACAAAGTAGCAGGGCATCCTCCTGTAGGTGCCCCTGCCGTACCTCACGGCCCAGTCGTGCCGCAGGGTAAGCCCCTTACGGCTGCCGTCCGGGGCGTAGCCGTTCTCCTTCTCCCACGGCCTCAGCCCCTCGCAGTGCCTCTTTACCTCGCTGTAGCCGCAGTCCTTGGCATTGTCCAGCATCTCCTGGATGTGCTCCCCGGTGCCCTCGGACACGCATGTCGTCCTGAACTCGTAGTCCCCGAGGCACTGGGGGTAGTCCTCTACCCCGTAGTCCCCCTCGTCCTCCTCCCAGCCTGCCGTCAGCCTGGGGGTGCGGGTGCTCCACGTGCCCGTGTTGCCAATGGCGGACTTGGCCTGGCGGGGGTTCCAGATGATATAGTGCCTGGTGCCGGGGGGGATGCCCATGTTGTGGAAGGTGGCCCCGGCGTCCTCCATGATGATGCCGTCGTATCCGGCCAGGCGGTAGACAAGGGAGAGGAACTCGCCCTCGTTGGTGGCGTCCCAGTCCCGTGCCTCCATCATGGCATCGGAGTGGCGGAGGTTCTCGTCGAACTGCTGGGCGGTAAAGCCCTCCGTCATCCCCTCGTCTGCCGATACCGACTGCCGCCATATCTCGTCGCTGTTCGGGAGGTTGAGCTGCCCTGCCGCCTTCATCACCGCCCTGTACAGGCGCATGCCCGAGCCGGTCTCCCTCCCGGTCCTCTCGTTGTAGTCTATCTCGAAGTAGGTGCCGCCGCCCTGCCTGATAACTACCGGCCGCTCGATGCGCAGGTACAGCTTGTAGGATATGGCACCAGGGCCCATAAGCTCCTTGGTGGCCTGGGACTTGGCGTCCTGGAAGAGCCTATCCTTGCGGGGGTCGTTCCAGTTCAGCGCCTCGCCAAGCTCCTGCTCCAGCTCGTCCACCAGCCTGTCCATGAGCTGCTCGGTGCGCTTGTCGATGCGGGCCCTGAGGTCCGGCGAGTCGGGGGTGGCGTAGTTCCTCCCCACGTCCTCGGGGCTGTCGGTGAAGTAGAGCGCCTTGCCGTACCAGTTCTCGGGGTTGCCGGGCTTCAGGCTGAAGGCCTCGAAGCTGTGCGTGCTTCCATGGTAGACAGGCCTCGGGCTGCCGTCCGGGTTCCTCACCACGGAGTTCCGGAACCATGCCTTGAACGCGGGGCCCTGGGTGGTCGTGCCGGGCGTGCTGATGGCTGTTAGGTCCTGTGCCATTACCTGGCCTTCCTCCTCCCCCTAGGCTTAGGCTTCTTGCCTTCTTCCTCCTGCCCGGAGGAGTAATGCTCCCTCAGGGCAAGCTCTGCCGCCTGGGCGTCCCACCCCGGCCACCCCTGCGGGGGGACCTCGAACTCTATGACGGGGGTCCAGACGCTCTGGTCCCACCCCTCGAAGAAATCCTCGAAGGTCTGCCCCTGGTCGGCTATCGCCACGGCCTCCTCCAGGGGCAGGATGTGCTCGATGTCGGAGTTCCACCTTGCGGGGTCGAGGCGGTAGAAGATGGTGCCGTCCTCCAGGCGGCGGTCCAGGATGGAGTCCAGGGCACTGTCAAGCTCCTTGAGCATGCTGGCCTTTATCCCGGCGTTCCTGCCCCTCTTCCATGCCTCGGTGATGCTGTTGGACTCCGCCAGGAGCCTGTTCTGGGATATGAAGCTGAGGATTCCGGCCACCGGCCCCGTGGACGTGCGCCGGGCCTGGTCATAGGTGCAGACAAGGTGGGTGTCCGGCAGCAGCTCCTTGGAGAGCCCCCTGTAGTACTTCTCCGCCATCATAAGGGTCGTCATGCCTATGGCCGACAGGGTGTCCTCAAGGGGGTCCACTCCCCCTGTGCCCCCCCACCCCGCCCAGTACCCCTCCCCTCCCCCGATGCCGGTGGATATCGCGGTACGGCCCTCCAGGACATCGGCCGCATCCTGGCTTTCCTCGTCCCCGAACTCCTCTGTGAACTCCTTGAGCGTGTAGGAGTTGATGAGAAAGCCACGGCGCTTGGGCATGTACCAGTCCTTGACGGGATAGGGCTTTCCCTCCTCCATCGGGGACAGCACCCTGGACAGGTCGGAGAGCAGCCCCTTGGTAATCCCCTCCTTGCCCAGGCGGTAGGCGAAGGACATAAGGGAGGGCTTCAGGGCCACCAGCCTGTCCTGCTCCGCCTGCGGGAGGTCCGTCATGCTGAAGTTGTGCTCGGGAAGGTAGCCTCCGCCCCTTACCCTATCGACAAGGCCGCTCTCCAGGAGCTTGACGATGTAGGGGTGGTACCTTGCCGTGGGCTTGGCATTGCCCTTCCCCTTCATCTCCCCCAGGGAGTTGTCCCCGGTATGCAGGATGAAGGTGAGGTGCGGCTCGTAGAACTCCTCGCTGCCCCTCCTCACCGACTGGCGCAGGCTGAGGATGCGCTGGTCGTCATCGTACTGCCCGGCGACATTGCCGCAGTGCCCCATGGCCCTTGCCTCGTCCTCGCAGTATCCTCTGTCCAGCAGCCACCATGCCCACCCGCCGCCGAAGGTCAGGACCGGCTTGTCCCCCTCGTGGGGGGCGACCACCCCCTTGGTCCTCTCCTTCCACTTCTCCTCCAGGCCCATCAGGAGCATGAACAGCTCGTAGGGCTGCTGCCTCTCCCAGACGAGGCCCTGTATCTCCGGGACGGGCAGGGACAGGTAGTGCTCTACCGTATGCCTGGTGGAGTCGGGGTAGTGCCCCCCCCGGAAGTCGGTCCAGCCCAGCCTGTGCATCTCGTCCGTGTAGGCCTTGTCGTACTTCCTGGAAAGGGCGGCCAGCCTCTCTCGGATAGCGGGGGTGATGTTCTGCGGGAGCTGCTCCTCTACCTCGGTGGTGGAGTACTTGCTCCAGTAGTACATGGGGTTGTGGCGTATGCCATGGTACTCGAAGAGCCTGAACCATCTCAGCCACCAGGTGATGCGGTCCCTCTTCTTGAGGACCCGCTTGCACCAGGCTATCTCCCCGTCTATCGTCTCCTTGCGGCCCGGGAAGTCCTGGAGCAGCCCACGGAACATCTCCATGTAGTCGTAGGCCAGCTTCATGCCGCCGAGCGCCGACTTCCCTGCGATGTCGCCGAGCGCCGACATCACTTTCTTTGGCTTGGGGGCCCTGGGCTTCCTGGGCCTCCTGGCCTTCTTGGGAGGCTCGGGCTCGGGCTCCTCCTTGAAGCTGAACCCCTCGCTTATCCGCTCGTCGGCGGCAGACTCGTCCCAGCCGTTGTATCCGTAGTAGGGCTCGTCAACCTTCAGCCTGAACTCCTCGCTGTCGTCCCTGCCGTTGGCCTCCATGTAGCTGCTGGCGCTGTCCTCGCCGCTGTCTGCTACCTCGATAGCCTTGGCCAGGGGCATGAACTCATAGATGGGGTCGTCCCAGAAGTACTTTCCCTTCCTCCTCAGCATGGTACCCCAGGGGAACTCCGTGCCCAGGAGGTCGTTGGCAGCGTGCTCGAAGTCCCTATTCATGTCTATCTCGGTCCCGGACTGCGTGGCGTCTGTCCAGGCGTTAAGGAGGGTGCTCTCCTCGTCGTCCAGGCTTGCGAACTCGATAAAGTCTATGATGTCATCGTCATCGCCCAGGACCCCGTCTATCTTCAGGTTGAGCTTGGAGAGCCACTTGCGGGCCTGGGAGTCGCCGAACCCCCTCTCCATAAACCCGGTGGCCTGCCCGCTGTAGTCGGTGTTGTTGTGCTCCAGCCACTCCACCAGGTTGGTGGGGTACTTGTAGGCAAGGCACCTGACCACAAGGTCAAGGGTCTTGTCGGAGCAGGCACCCAGTGCCATCTTCATGGCCTCCGAGCGGTCGCCGTACTCGAAGTCTGGGCTATCATGTCGGTTGAACTCCCCGCCCCCCACCACCTTGGCTATCCACTTCGCCGTGTCGTTCCCTATGTCCTCGGCCAGGGAGGACATGTTCTCCCACTGCCTGATGACGTACCCCTGGAGGTCGGGGTCCCAGCCCCCTACCTGCAAGGCGCTGCCGATGTCGGCTATCAGGGCCGGGCTGGGGCCCTCCCTCTTGAGGCGGATATAGAAGGCGGCCATGGAGGGCTTCCTCTGGGCAAGCTCCTCCCGCTGCTCCTCGCTGAGGTCCCCCAGCCTGAAGTTATGCTCCGGCAGGTAGCCCCCGCCCTTCACCTTGCTCACTATGTCGCTCTCCAGGAGCCTGAGGATATAGGGGTGGTACTGGGGGGCGGGCTTGTTGTTACCCTTGCCCTTCATCTCCCCCAGGGAGCTGTCGCGGGTGTCGAGGATGAACGTCAGGTGCGGCTCGTAATACTCCGTGCCCCCCCTGCGCACCGACTTCCGCAGGCTGAGGATGCGCTCGTAGGGGCGGTTCTGCCCGTTGACGTTCCCGCAGTGGCCCATGGCACGGGCCTCCTCCTCGCAGTACCCACGGTCGAGGAGCCACCATGCCCATCCGTCCCCGAAGGTAATGACAGGCCTGTCCCCTGGGCGGGGGCGGAGGACCCCCTTGCTCTCCTCCTTCCACTTCGTCTCGTAGTTAAGGAGGGTCCTGAAAAGCTCCTGCTTGGTCTGCCTCTCCCACACGAGGTTCTGTATCTCTGGGACGGGCAGGCTGAGCAGGTGCTCCATCGTGCTCTGGTTGGAGTTGGCGAACATCCCCAGGTCCAGGTAGTTCGACCGGTCAGCGAGCCCTAGGGGACCCAGGGAGCGCACCTCCCTGTCGAAGAGCGCCTGGTACTTGTCTGCCAGCGCTATCATGGCCGTGTTGTCGGCCGGAACCTCCGTGGCGGGCCAGTTTGTCGCAGGGGCATAGCGCCAGGCCGAGGCCTTGTCGGCTACCAGGTTGTACCAGAAGAGGCGCATCTGCCTCAGCCACCAGGTGATGCGGTCGCGCTTCCTGAGGACCCGCTTGCACCAGCTTATGGTGTTGGTCACCGTGGGCTGGAACCTCGGGAAGTCTGCCAGGAAGCCACGGAACATCTCCATGTAGTCATAGGCTACCTTGGCGATATCCAGGCTGGCAAGCTGCTCCGGTATACCGTCCCCGGTATGGAAGAAGAACCTGGCCTCCTCGTTCACCGTCCTCTTGCTGAAGTCCCCCCAGCCGTCCGGGGGAGCCTTCAGCTCTAGCCCCGACCATTCCTCGTACCTGTAGGGCATCTCCCTGGGGTCCTTCTCCTCGTCGTCGGCCACGGCTGCGGCGAACTCCAGGGGCACGGTCTCCCAGAGGGGCGTTGCCAGGAGGAGCCTGTCCGGGCTGCGGGTATATGTCTGGACGGCCCTGGGGGACGGGTCTCCCCATGCCAGCTCCGTGCTTGCCGGGGTGACGGGGTTTAGCTTCTCTATCTCGTTGCAGCAGGCATGGAGGAGCTGGAAGACGGTGCCGTTCTTCATCCCCCTGTACCAGCAGCTATAGAGGTTCGTCCTGATATTGGGAAGGTCCATCCTCCCTATCATCTGGGCGATGCCCTCGGGGGTATCCGGGTTGCCCCGGTTCTTGGCCCACCACTCCAGCGCCTTGGGGTCCGTCCAGCGGGTGTAGTCTACTACCCTCTTCAGGTTGTCGGGGGAGAGGGCCCTCAGGGCCTCCAGGACATACTCGTCCTCCCCCATATCGGAGGAGGTCGGTATGCCCTCCCCGTCCAGCGCAAGCTGGATTACCTGCCTTGTCTCCTCCGTGCCGAACTGCCCCGCGAAGTCTATGGCGCTCTTCCAGGTGCCTATCCTGAACGCCCGCAGCCTGGGCGACCAGTCGTCAGCCCCCATGCTCAGCTTCCAGGTGATGTCCCTGACCAGCTCCTCGCTCGGCCCCTGGGCACCCTCCTTCGCCAGCCTCATCCTGAAGGTCATCAGGGCGGGCTTCTTCTGGACAAGGCCCTCCTGCACGTCCCTGGGCAGGTCCGCCATGCTGAAGTTGTTCTCGGGCAGGTACCCCCCGCCCCATATCTCCTCCACCACGGGGCTCTCCAGGAGGGCAGCGATGTAGGGATGGTACCTGGCGGCAGGCTTCTCGTTGCCGCGCCCCTTCATCTCGCCCAGCGCCTTGTGGGCAATATGCAGGATGAAGGTAAGGTGGGGCTCCCAGGCCTCCCGGCCGCCCGGGCCCTTGACGGGACGCCTGAGGCTCAGGATGCGCTGCCCCGGCAGGTCCCTCCCTGCCACGTTCCCGCAGTGCCCCATCGCCTTGGCTTCCTCGGGGCAGTAGCCCCTCCCCAGCAGCCACCACGCCCAGCCGTTGGGGAACCTCAGGGCTACCTGGTCGTCCTCGTGCGGGGCGAGCGCCCTGTCGCTGTCCGCCCCCTTCCAGTCGTTCTCCGCCTCCTCGAAGCTGCCTAGTAGCTGTGCGGGGGTCTGCCTCCCCCAGACAAGGTTCTGGATGGCAGGGGAGGGGATGCCCAGGAAGTGTACGATGCTGTCCTTTGCGCTGTGCAGGCTGATGTAGAGCATGTCCCTGTCGGACCAGCCTATCCGCTGCATCTCGGCGGCCATAAGGCGGGCGTACTTGCTGGACAGCTCCCTCCTGGCCGGGTCGCTGTCCCCGTGCAGGGTAAGGGCTATGCCGTCGTATACCGCTATCCTGAGCCAGCGCAGGAACCAGGTGATGCGGTCCTGCTTGCGGAGGGTCTTGGCCCACTTGACCTCCCTCCTCAGGTGCTCTAGCTGGCCGGGGAAGTCGGAGAGTATGCCCCTGAACATCTCCATGTAGTCGTAGGAGAGCTTCTCCATCTAGCCCTTCCCCTGGGAGCGGAGGCTGGGGAGCATCACCATCAGGGCCTCCCTGGCCTTCCCCTCGTCCCATGCCTCCGGCGTCATCTCCTGCTCGAAGATGGCCGGTACCTCCTCCCGCAGCCAGCGCAGGTACTCGTAGGGGCGGCCCCTGAGGAAGTCCTCGTGCCATTGCCTGACCGACCTGCCCTCCCTGCCCTCGGACTCCCTGTCCATCTTGAGGTCGAGGTCCCTCTTCTGGTCGGAGGGGAGGGTGAGCTTCTTGTAGGGTGCGCTGGCATCGTACAGGACGGCCCCGTGGCTGGTCTCCCAGTAGTCGTCGATGTAGATGGCCGTGTCCTCGCCCCCGGAGTACCCTGACTCCTCATGGGAGAAGGGGGAGGCAAGATGCACGGCGTCCTGGATACTTACCTCCACCAGGACGGGCTTGCTCCAGAAGTCCGGGTCGCTGGCCTCCGGGAAGGCTACCCTGGAGGCATCGTTGGTGCGCACATTGTTCCGCCTGTTGTTGCCCAGGAAGCCCCTTACCCTGTCCAGGGCCGCCTGGCGCATCTCCCTGGTGATGCCTGCCTCCCAGGCGGCGGCCAGTATCCCCCAGAGCTTCTCGTACTCCCCCTGCTGCTCGGGGGCGCTGAGTATCCGTGTCGCCCCCCTGAGGTACGACCACAGGGCATGGTCGTTCCTCTCCTCCATGAACAGGGAGGGCAGGTCCTCGCTGCGCCAGGGGGCATCGGGGCTGGGGGCACGGGAGAGGAGGGGCGGCCCGGGAATCGGGGGCATCCTCTCCAGCACCGCCCTCCTCTCCCTGTCGTCCAGGACGGAGAGCAGGTCCCTTATCCCCTCCTCCACGACCTGGTGGTTGGGGTGCTTGCCGAACCCCCCACGGGCCAGCATCATCTGGGCCTCCAGCCACGGGCTGCCCTCCGTGGATATGAACCACTCCGGGTTGGCGTACTTATCCACCACGAAGGCCTCCTCCTCCGGCCTCCACTGGTCCTTCCTGAGCACGGTCCTGTCCGCAATCCTCTGGAGAAGCTCGTCGGTCATGCTGCCACGGGACTCGCTGTACATCTCCGAGGCGCTGACCAGGCTGCGGTTGGCCTTCTTCACCCTCTCCTGCTGCTCCGGGGGCAGGTCCTCCAGGGAGAAGTTGTTCCCCGGCAGGTAGCCCCCGCCCTTTATCCCGAAGACAAGGTCCTTGCGTTCGAGCAGGGCAACGATATAGGGGTGGTACCTCGGCGCAGGCTTCTCGTTCCCCCTGCCCTTCATCTCGCCGAGCAGCCCGTCATCGTCCCAGATGAACGTGAGGTGGGGCTCCCAGAAGGTCTCCCTGTTCACGATTACCTTATGCCTCAGGCTCAGGATACGGTCGTCCGGCCTGTCGGGCCCGGCGGCCTCGTTCCCGCAGTGGCCCATGGCACGGGCCTCCTCGGGGCAGTAAGACCTGCCTAGCCTCCACCATGCCCAGCCGTCAGGGAACTCCAGGACTATCTCGTCCCCCTCGTCCGCCTCGTTGCCCTCGTCCCTCGGGTGCGGCCTCAGGAGGTGGGACTGCCTGTCCCTCCAGTCCTTCTCCAGCCTATGGAACCTGTCCAGTATCTCCCCTGGCTGCTGGCGCAGGAAGACGGTGCCCTGTATCTCGGGGATGGGGAGGCTGAGGTAGTGCTCCAGCCTTGCCATGACAGCCCCCATGTGGGTCGAGACTGCCCCCTCCGGGGTAGCAGGGGGCTCCTCCTGCTGTGCCTTGGCCTTTATCCACTCCTTCCACTTCCTGGCCTCCTCCGCCCTGGAGCCAGGGCTCTTGTACCACTGGTAGGCATCGGCGAGGTAGTCCGCCCACTTGAGCTGCCCGAGGCGGAGGAACCAGGTTATCCTGTCGCGCTTCTGGAGGACGCGCTTCGCCCAGTTTACCCAGGCGCTTATCTCCACGTCGGCCTTGCGGGCCGCCAGCCTGTCCAGGGCCCCCAGCTCGGAAAGGATGGTACGGAACATCTGCTTGTAGTCATAGGCTACCTTTTCCCCGCCAGGGTGCTCCTCCGGGAACATCTGCCATGCCCAGTCGATGGCCGCCTCCCGGGCCTTGGACGGCAGCTCGGAATAGACGGGGCAGTGGCCCGCGTACTGGTAGTCCTTCCAGATGTGCCCTATGTACCAGTCGCTCCCGCCGGACAGACGCTCCCTCTTGACGGTGACCCGCACGCCCTTGGGGAGCCTGTGAGATGCGGAGGCCTTGCCGAAGTCCTCCCCCGCCCTCTCCTCGGGCCCCGCGTAGTCCGGGCCTGTAGGCGGTGCAGGGGGCGGTGCAGGCACCTCGGCCCTCGTCCTCTGGCGCGACTTCGGGATGGTGCCCTCTGCCTTGCAGACGGGGCACCAGCGGCTCAGGCCGCCCGCGTTCTTCAGCTTCCTCTCCCACTCCCTCGTGACGTTGTCCCAGACCCTTGCCACGGTGAAGGTTATGCCGCGCTCCTTCACTACCTCCATCAGCCTGGCACCGGAGGTGCCGCGCATGTGCTGGGCTATGTGGGACTCCGCGTCCTCGGACCACCCCAGGTAGTGCCGGGTGCGGGCCTGCGCCCCGTGGGCAAGGCCCTCCCCCAGGAAGTGCAGGAGGTAGACCTGCCCCACCACCGCCTCCTTGGGAACGGGAACAGGGCTATGTCCCATCCAGCACCTCCGTCATCTCCACCTGCCTCGCCAGCTCCTCGATGCCCAGACCCGTCCTGTTGCCCTCGACACACTCGGGCTGGGTACCGTACCCCCCGACGGCCTCGCCCTCGTCCAGGTCGGGGAACTCGTTCTCCCTGTGCGGGGTCTGCTTGTGGGAGTCCCCTGCCTTGGCCATATCCTTGGCCATCGCGCCAGGCGGGTTGCACACCGGGCAGGCGTCCGCCTCCTCCTGGGGCTTGTAGGCCCAGCAGTACGGGTGGTAGCGGGCGTGCTCCGTGGTGCCCGGCCTGGCGACGGCGATGTCCGGCTCCCCGAACCGGTCATGGGATATGTCCACTACCGTCCCGTCCGCCAGGATGTTCCAGGTATGGTCCTGCCCCCTGCCCTCGTGGATGTAGATGCCCGACTCTATGTCCCAGCCGAACCTGTCGGCGGCGGCCGTGGCGGTATTGCCGCAGTTGCCCGCCATGAGCTGGGCGCTGCTGCTGTCCCCCTCCCTCTCCTCCGCCCTTATCTGCCTCGCCTCCTCCAGGACCTCGGGGGTAGGGGCGGTGTCCCTGCTGGCTGCCGTGGTGGGGGGCATACCGTGCCTCCCTATGCTGGCGGCCAGCTCCTCGTAGCGCCTCCTGCGGGCCTCCCTCTCCTCCTCGTCCCTCTGCCTCTGGAGCGCCTGCTCCTCCTCCTTGGTGGCGGGGGGCTTGGCGTCCCACCGCATGCGCAGGTCGGGCTGCTCCCATAGCCTGATGGCGGCCTCCTCCCACTCGTGCTCCTCCACGGGGATGTACTGCCATCCCTTGCCGGAGCCTATCACCGGGGCGTTTATGAACCTGCGGTCGTCGGTCTGGACCAGCTTGTAGTCCCCCTGCCTCTTGCCGGACATGAACCTGAGCTGCCTGTCGGTCAGGCGGATGGAGGCCTGCCATATGGGGCGGCCGCCGAGGAAGCGCTGGACGAAGACGAAGAAGGGCTTGCTCTCGAACTCGTACAGGATGTCCTTGTCCGAGGTGACGGTGACGAAGCCCTTGCCGTGCCTGGCGTTCCACCTGTCCATTATCTTGCGGAAAACCCTGCCGTGCCCCCCCTCCAGTCTGGTCATGAACTTGAAGTTCCGGGGGGTGTACACGGACCAGTAGACGAGGTACTGCTCGTGGTGGCAAAGCTCGTGGGCCAGGATGCGCCGGAAGCTCCTCTCGTCGGCGGTGACGGACTTCTGTATCTCTATTACAGTGTTGGGGTTGCCGAGCGTCCACAGGCACCTTCCCCCCCAGGTAGGGCGGGTATGGCTTACAATCCTGAGGTCAGGCGTGGGGAGGTTACCCTCCACGTCCGCCATCAGCTCGCTGAGGATGTTCTTGAGCTGGCCGTACTCTATCAGCTTGGCGGTCTTGGGAAGAGGCTTGAGCCAGCGTACCATAAGGGGCAGCTTACGGGGCTTCTCGCCCTTGTCCACTGCCCCGACTGTCTGCCCTATCCTCTCGAACCCCCTTGCCTCCCAGAACTTGGTTATGTTAAAGCCCCTACGCTGCTTCTCATAGACGCCGGACAGCAGGAGTATGGCATCGCACTTGGCCCGCCTGGCCCTCCACAGGAGGCGGTTGAATGCCTTGGCCCCGAGCCCCTCCCCCCTCCTGTCATAGGCCACACGGACCATGTCTATGACGGCTATCCTCTTGCCGGAAAGGAGGCCCATGATGGCAGGGGCGTCCTCCGCCTGCTCGTTGGACAGCCAGGACGCTATGTCCTTATCGCTCTCCAGGATGCCGCCGAGCAGGTGGTATGCAGGCTCCGAGAGGGAGACTTCCTCCCATGCTGTCTTGGAGTCATAGCCCAGGGGCACGAACCCCGGCAGCGGGCCAGCGGGCGGCGGGGCTGCCCTTCTTCTGGGTATCAGGAGCGGGTTAAGGTTCGGGGACATCCGTTGCCCTTGCACGCCAAAGGTATGGGGGTGCCTCCTTGCGGCCAGGGTGCCCCCTGGTTAAGAAATGGAAAGTCTAGGAGATGCCTAGTGGTAGCGGACTGCGGTCTTGGGGCGGAGCGGGATGAGGGTGTAGTCGAACTCCGTGGACTCCAGGTCACCGGCGTCATACTCCGTGATGACTATAAGGTAGTTGCCTACCTTGCCTATCAGGCCTGCGGAGGTTATCTTGGCCCCTACGAAGCCGGTAGCGCCGTTGCGGATGGCATCGAAGTCGGGAAGGGCGTCCCTGGAGACGCCATGGGCATCCTCCCAGTCCACCTCCCCTGGGCGGAACCTTACCCCCCTTATGGTTACCCCCTTAGGCTTGCCGCCCATCCTGCACCTTCCTAGTGGATGTTACTGCCTGACGGAGGGTTGCTCCCTAGTCCATAGAGCCCAGTACTTTCATGTAGATAGAGCCGATGCTCGCCTTGCGGGGAGGCTTCTCGGGCTGGCCGCTGGCCTTCTCCTCCCCCCCGCCCCCCTTCTGGGGCTTCCTGGCGAACCTGCACCAGTCGTCGGCATCGACCTCTATAGTACCGTCCGGTAGCTTCTTGTCCTGGACTTCCGGGTCCGCCATGACCACGGGGTGCTTGCAGGAGTCTGCCTGCGTGCCGTCCTTCCTCTGGGAGTGGGGGGTCCTGTGGACGCAGTCCATGCAGGTCGCCGGGCCATCGTGCCAGAAGCCCGACAGCTTCGACCCAGCCATGTCCTTGTCCGTGCCCCGGATAGACTCCAGGAGCCTTGCCTCCTCGCCTGCTGTTTTCCTGTCCATGTTTTCCTCTCCCTGCTTCCAGATGGAGGCACCCTTCCACGGCTCCCCATAGAACAGGTCTACCTCTATGCCCGTTGCCTTGTGCTGGTAGACCTCGCACTGCACCTCGGCCGTCATCGGGGAATGGTCGAACCTATACCCCATCTCCGTCATCGCCCGCTCTATGTTCAGGGGCTCCTCAATCCACCAGTCGTTGACATTGACCCCCTCGGGGGGCATCAGGAGGATATCTATGTCGGAGCCCGGGCCCTGTGTTCCCCCGGCCGTAGAGCCTACCACCATCACCTTTGCGGAGGGGCCAATCCGCTCCTGAAGGAACCTGCGTACCTTCTCCGCCTCTTCCCTTGTAGGCACTGGCCCGCCATGGCGCTCCCCTGCCTGCTTGGTCTCCCCCTGGTGCTCCTCGACCTTCCCCCTCAGGCTGTCCAGGGCGGCCTCGTAGCAGTCCCCCAGCCTGTCCTGCCCCCACTCCTTGGGGTAGTGGGAGAGGTAAAGCTCCTGGGCGGT